>OFFM01000005.1_pt1 | contig 305550 bp, 207 predicted proteins | sample 1521401 | NCBI WGS metagenome assembly OFFM01 (sample SAMEA3504118, study PRJEB24116) | mouse gut metagenome | biome: mouse gut; feature: mouse-associated habitat; material: faeces | place: Denmark | collected 2011
CCTATCCAATTCAGCAATAACCATACGCAAAGTCACAAAAAAAAGACGTAGTGCTCTGCCATACGTCATCAAGGCTCACCACAAGCCCACTTACTCAATGGCAGCGCACCACGTCAGTATATGACGAAGTACACTTTACCCAACGAGTAAGTTCTCTGATAGCCTTAGTTCTGTTATCCGAGGTGGTGATTCTGATGACGATTAGGCTACAACTATTTCCTGCAAAAAATTGGATTTCTCCCCAATTTTTCGTATCTTTAGTGCAAAGATAAAGATTTGTTGGCGATTGCCAACTATTAATCGCCAATTTTTATTAATGAATGATACATCGTTCGATTTAATTGTTTTAATTTGCATTGAAAATAAGAATATATGTATAATAAAGGATACAGTGGATTAGCTATTGCGGATTATTTTATAAAGAAATGTCTTGCAAAAGGAGAGCCAATAACAAATATGTCTGTTTTAAAAATGATATATTTTGCTCATGGGCTAGCTTATCCTACACTACATCAGAAATTAATAAAAGACCCATTTTATGCTTGGGGATGGGGTCCTGTTGAAAAAAAAACATACGATACTTTTAAATGTTACATAGCAAATCCTATAACTTCACCTTCGGGCAAAACTGATGATGAATTGGAAAATATAGAAAAAGACTCGAAATTAACATCATTTTTAGACTCATTGTTACCATTAGCAAAAATAAATCCTTTTAAACTTAGTGAAAAATCACATGAAGAAGGAGCACCGTGGGCTGTTACTCAACCTTATGATGCTATAGATGATAAAATTATTGAGGTATATTTTAATGCAAAATATGGAAAGAAGTGATACTCCAACATCAGATTTCTTAAATGAAGTACATTCAGAAGATAACTCTCCTACTTTAGAAAATACTATTGGAGCAAAGATATTAAAGTCTGATGAAGAAAAAGCTAAAAGCCATTTATCTAATAAGGATAAAAGCGCAGACATTTCTCTAAAGAAATTATATGGTTGTGGGATTCTTTTTATACTAGTGGTATGGGAAGTATTTGTAATAATATTTTCTATGAAACAACTAAATCCTTGCGATAAATGTGTATACAAAGTTTCTGATACAGTATTTGTAGCATTATTGACTACTGCAACAGCTAATATATTAGCTCTTCCTGCTATTATCTTGAATTACTTATTTCCAAAAAAAATAAGATAAATCACCTTTTTTTCTTTGGATTGCTCATTTCTAGCAGCACTTCTTTTAGCTTATCTTCGGGTATAGTAAGGACGAAGCCTTGTATCTCATATACAGGTTTCCTCTTTTTCTTTTCCTTCTTAGGTTTGTTCTTCTTTATGTCTTTATTATTTGCCATAATATTTAAGCTGCTGCATATTGCAAAAGTAATTCAATTCTCTCATATTTGCTAATTTTTCGGGTGTTAAATCGGAAAACAAATTCGTCAACGTATCTTTGTAGATACTTCTTGCTGACATGGATATATGTTCCTTTTATAGTTCGTTTAAATACCGACCAAGCGTTTTCTATTCTGTTAGTTGTGATTTCGATTATCTCTCCATCATCAGTAACTAGAATCATTCCGTAGAAATGTTTGCCGTGGTCTACAGACATTTGCGTGTATTTCTTCTCTAGTCCTTTGTAGCTCCAACCATCGGTATAAACCGAACTTCCTACATCAACATTCTTTTTCACAATCGGGACGAGCGTCTTTGCTTGGGTGTTAGGAACAACCTTAGCAAAAAGATTCCCACCTCTTTCTATAGCCCCAAATACAGGAACTTTATCTTTGTAGCTACGTCCTTGACATTTCTCTACTTTCTTATCTTTGTGGCGATTAATATTCTTTCCACCTACAAACGTTTCATCTATCTCAACGTCACCGGATAGCTTTTGGTTGTTTTCTTTAGCCATTGCAGTTCTTATTCTGTGAAGCATATACCATGCTGTCTTTTGTGGAATATCCAAATCATCTGCTAATTGGTATGAAGATATAGCGTTCTTACGGTTGGCAATCATAATAATAGCGTATAACCAATCTCTCATTCCTAACTTAGAGTTAGCGAAAAACGTACCAGTCCTATAAGTGAAGTACTTCCCGGTATTCTTGCACTTATATTTACCGTTCTTGCATTTGTACACTTTAGATGTTTCATCGAATGGCGAAACCACTCCATTTGCCCATCTTACACTCTCGTAGTATCTGATTGCGCTTTCTTCGTCCGGGAAAGAAGCTCTGAAATCTACGATGCTTTTTCTTTTCCTTCTCTTTTTCATAACGCTTATCTTTTATGTTGCTACAATATAGTGAAAATAAACGAGATATGCAAATAAAAAGACAAATATTTTCGATAGTAAATATAATATGTTATCTTTGTATAGAGAATAGAAAAGGATGCCAAAATAGCATCCTTATAACTAAAAGTAATAACCAATTAGTGTAGTGTAACTTTAGTGATTACTGCCACAATTTATTTACTGACAGCCTGTCCTATCAGGAGGCAATTAAAAATCATACAGACAAGCATTCTGTTGTTTATCCCGTGACATTCAAAAACGCCCTCATTGGCGATTTCAGTATTGTGGAGATATCAAAGATAACTCCTTTATGTGGTTTCAAGAACTTTGAGATGGATAAGTTCGGAGTGGTTTCTCCTAATTTAAAACAACTGGCTAAACACCCCCAAATGCCCCTCCCGACTATTTATGCACATAAAGCTAAAAGCATAGTCACTAAAAACTGGTCAGGATTGTCTTTAAAAGAACTGGATTCGGAAGAAGAACGTTCTGCTACCGGAATGGATTCTAAGCGAGGCGTATATGTCATTGCTGTTGATGCATTGGAAAGTCCATTACGTGACTTTATACAACCTAATGACGTGATTCTTTCATTGGCAGGAAACGATATTCACGCATTGGCGGATATGATAAAACACACAAAACAGGCTGATTTTACCAAAGTAGTGGAAATTATCATTTTCCGAGATCAAAAGGAGAAACAGATATTAATCCCTGCAAACATGGTCTATCAATCAGAAGATTAAGTAGTATAGTAATAATCATTTTATAATTCAATTTTTAGTATGAAAATAAACAGATCAATTATAGCCGCCCTATTATTGGGGCTCGTCAGTTGTCAAAAGAAAACAGATATGAATCAGGAATCATGGGTAAAAGAAACTTTAGATGTTGCTTCCTATCAATTGGAATTGACGGCAAATGAGCTTGCTGACTCTGCAAAGCTCCCCAGATCTGTATGGGCGGGATACGACATCGACTTTCTTACCAGCCAATTGGAACGAAGTCCCGATTCATTCCAAAAAGCTCTTTTACCTAATCCATCTGTTGAAATAACTGGTAAAAGGCATCTGACCGATATCTACGATTGGACCAGTGGTTTTTTCCCCGGGAGCCTATGGTACGCCTATGAGATGACAAAAAATGAAAAGTTAAAAGAACAAGCTATCCAATATACTAACTTGCTGAACCCGATAAGAAGTTTCAAAGATACGCATGATTTAGGTTTCATGATCAATTGCAGTTTCGGCAATGCTCTCCGCCTGGCTCCCAATGACAGCATCAAAAGCATAATTGTGGAAACAGCAGATAATCTCTGCGCACGTTTCAATCCGGAAATTGGCTGTATCCGCTCGTGGGACTTCGGACACTGGAATTTTCCGGTTATCATTGATAACATGATGAACTTGGATTTATTGTTTAATGCAACCCGGCTGACCGGAGACAGCACTTATTACAGAGTGGCTGTTAAACATGCTCAAACCACCATGAAACATCATTTCCGTCCGGATTACACCTCTTATCATGTCATCAGCTACAACAATGACGGCACAGTGGAAAGTAAAGGGACTTATCAAGGTAAAAACGATGGTTCTGCTTGGTCGCGCGGACAAGCTTGGGGAGTTTATGGCTACACTTCATGCTATCGCGAAACTGAAGATACTACATTTCTCCGGGAAGCCATAAACATTGCGGATATGATTATGAAAAGGGTAACTACCGACGACTGCATTCCATATTGGGATTATGATGCACCCACAGGTGAAACCACTCCGAGAGATGCCTCGGCAGCAGCCATCACAGCCTCAGCGCTACTTGAACTTAGTACCTTTGCTCCGGAAGGAAAGAAATATTTCGATTATGCCGAAACCATTCTGAAGAATCTTTCCAGCGATAAATATTTGGCAGCGAAAGGCACTAACCAAGGATTTGTATTAATGCACTCCACCGGTTCACTGCCCCACGGTTCGGAAATAGACGTACCACTGAATTATGCAGACTACTATTATCTGGAAGCTTTACAAAGATATAGGAATCTAACTAAGTAATCAGATTGTTTGATAGGGTAAATCCGTTACTGATGTATGATACGGAAGTAACGGATTTTTTATTTATAAAAGATAATCCGGATATTTCAGTCAAAGATACTTTATAAAAACAAATCATAATATCACAGAATATCATTCTATAATCTGCCTCAATCCGTAATATATATCGTACCTTTGCCGCACAATCATTAAATTGAAAACACAATGGAAAAAGAATCATTCGATTATTCAAGAGTTCCCCATAACTTTGGTCTGTGCGCAACGGCAGATTGCCCTCATGCCGACACTTGCCTACGCCGGATTGCATACACTCATACACCGGCAAGTGTTACTTTTCCGCCTACACTGAATCCGAAAACGATTGAAGCCAGGACAGGGAAGTGCGAATATTACCGTTCCAACCAGAAAGTGCGCTATGCCAAAGGTTTTGTCCGCACCACGGAAGCACTGGCTGTCAGTGCATCAGGAACATTCCGCTACGGGCTGATAGGCACGTGGGGAATCAGAAAATATTATCAGAAACGGAAAGGAGAAACCTTGTTGTCGCCTTCCGAACAACAAAAAGTGATGGCACTGGCCAAGAAGTTGGGTTTGCAACAGGAAGAGTATTTCGATAGCTATGTAGAAGAATATAGCTGGTAACAAGGTTTCCGCTATCTACCATACAACGGACGACCAGTCATATCTTACAAACAAACAGCCGTGCCTCGGCAGGTGAATGAATTTCACCTTACGAGGACACGGCTGCTTTCATTTCATGGTAACAACCTTCACCCCACACGGTAACTTCATTTACACGCCGAGGTAAAGGTCGTTACATACCGAAGTAAAAGCCGTTACAATAAGCGGTAAAAGTCGTTACATACTGCGGTAAATGCTTTTACATTATCAGAAAAACATTTGGTAAATGCAATACATTGAGAATCAACACAAATACTAAAAACAAACAATTTATAATTCTCATCAACCAAACGCAAAATCATACCCCGGTCAAGGCTTTATTCTTTAAAGAACAGTTTCTTCCGCAACACATTCGTACCATCACTGACCACCACAATATAGAACCCGCCTTGCATGCCGGATAATTGCAGGGAATTAGTATTCACTTGCTGTGATAATATGCGTCGTCCCGACAAATCAATGATTTCAACTTGATTGTCTACATCGCTCTTCAATCCACTCCAAGCCAACCGACCGTCATAATAATAAATCTCTCCGGCTGATTCGGCAACCTCCGGTGATATACTTGTAGGGGTATCATCCACCAGTGCCGCATAGAGCTCGTGGATAGACCAATATCCGCCCTTCGTCCCGGTCTGGATAATTTTGAAATGTGTTGCTGTCTCTTCCGGGAAACCGATAATCAGGACGGAAGTACCGTTTTTCCCTTCGGCTACAAGTTTCCAGTCAGCGTTAGCGCCATTCTTCACATACAGTTCGTAACCGGCAGGACCGTCACCGGGACTTTTTGAAGAATCCAGAATTATTCTGTTCAGCTTATTGGCTGCATTCATATTCACAGTAACCATCTGACCGGCTTTTTGTGATTGTCCTGTGTCCCATCGGGTAGATACATTATTGTCAATGGCATTACGGGCATTCCCATTGTTCACATTGGCGGTGATACTCCACTTAGTACGGCTCAACAAGGCATCGGTAGCCTCAAAAACGGGGGTAAGCGTGAGATTGCAATCCCATTCACCCATCAACTTAATCCTCCACGATTCTACGTCGAGGACATTGGCACCGACAAATGCCTGCTTCTCATGACTTGAATTAGCAATACTGGCGTCAGACTTCATATTTACTACTGCATTGTGCATCCTGGCCTTTCCGGTTGATTTAGGCAAATAGAAATGATAAACGTTACCAGTAGTTGAAAAATTGGCCAGATTCAATACCAAGTTCCCATTATTAATAACAGTCGAATGTTTGGGTCCTCCCCAAAGGTCTATGCCATAAAACTCAGCATTTCCTGTAAATGTTTCACCCAAAGTAATGTAACGGGTATCAGGAAAAGCAGTACTCTTTGCTTCAAGGGCAACTAACTGCGTATTCACCAGCGGAAAACCTGCACTGCCCAGCGCATTGAACATGGCAGAATTCATCGAACCGTCTATACCAAGCCCAAGTGCCTTTCCAGAAGCAGCCCTGCCTGCACCGGACTTATCGAACACAATCCCCTCGTATCCTCCGTAATGGAAATCATTGTAAAGAATCTCATCCGTACAGTCTTCCACCGTAATAAAACGAAGTTCCTTCATATTCTGATCGTATGCCTTGCCATTATCAGCATCGGCATTATTAGACCAAGATCCAAATTTTGTTTCAGCACCACAAGCATAGACAATGGTATTGAACTGCATGTTATTAACCATACCGCCTTGCGAACCTCCGCCTATACGAATCACATTCTTGAAAGCATGTCCTGCCAGATAGTCCACATAGTGGTTATCGCACTTGTTACTGAACAAATCCAGTCCGTTCCAAGCTGCACGTATGCCGACGTTGACAATATAGATATCTTTCCCCTTCCCCTGAATGGTGTACGGATACTGTGCCATCGCAGGCAACATGGAAGAGAGTTGTTCAGGATAATTAATGGATATTCCACGAACACCACTACCGGCTTCAAGTTTCAAGAATGATTCTCCAGAAGGCTGTCCTTTACCGGCATATACCTCAAAAATGGTTCCGTGCCCACGGGGAATACTCCCGAAATCGGCTGCACCACGTAGTTCTACTCCGGTAGGCACAGTAAGAGTCCCGAGCATCTTATACCGTCCGCCGGGAAGATAGACAATACCACCCCCATCAGCTTTGGCTTTATCCAGGGCACTTTGTATAGCTGCAGTAGCATCCTTCGCACTGTTAAGGCCATTGCGGATCGCATTTTGGATACTCTGCGTATTCGTAGAAGAATTGAAAGACACAACGAAAGGTTCAATACCGAAATCGAGGACATTATAAAGCACCACACGGGCAGGTTTTGTTTCAGGCACACGCAAGTCAGGAAATTCCGGCAGCTTGCTCCTCTCTGTCAGAGCTGTGTGATCTATATGACATTCAAACAGCGAATTGTTTTGAACATCTGCTTTCTTTGCGAAGCGGTTACCCTTAAGAATGCAACGTGCATCCGAACCTATGAAAACTTGCGGAGTAGTATTATTGAAGTCACAATCTGAAGCGACAAAATCACCTGACATACTATTCACCGCTCCCCCTTTTACAGTACATTGCTCCATCATCAAGCGAGAAGAAGAACCGGATTCCATAAGTACAGCATTCTCACGAGCGGATATTTCACATCCGTAAAGCTGAACAGGTCCGTCGGCAGAAGATACAACGATACCATTTTCACAATTCTCCATCTCTACGCGAGTAAACATAATGCCGGAGGAAGAACTACCATCAACATGAATACCAGTCTGGCAGTCTTTCAGATGAAAGCTGTAATTATGACCGTTCGGATTGCCGTCACCGGACATGCTATTTCCGGTCTTAAAACCACAATTATATCCTTCGACATCGACGAAACAGGTGTAAGACCAGTCATTACGACGCATTGTTATACCTACCCCATTTTGATAGATCCAATCTGTGAAAGCGGAACCTGCTTTCGGTGCCCCTTCAAGCCCTGAACCTGCCCAATAATCAGGAGAAAAGTATATCTGCTCAAAACGACCGACGTCAGCTATGTTATCAATCTCAATACCACGGCTCAGTGGGGTTCCATATACATCATAGATATTAGGGCAACCGCCACCGTTCTTTCTGGAAAGGATAATGCCGCTATAAGAATTTACCAATGTTACATGACGGACATTACAATATTCATTACCCCACACACCATCACGGCCATAAAGCACTGTCGGCGGATAGGGCTTTATATGATCCGGATCCTGATGTGGGTACCAAATGGAAAGATAGGTCAAGGCAGTGGAAGGCTCCATGGTGATGAAAGATTTCGACTCAAGTTCATCTCCCCCGGCATTGTCTACCATCAGAATGGTTCCCTGTATGGCTACTCCTTTGGTCGGCCGTTTCCATTCGCCACGCAGCGTCACACCTGTAGGAATATAAAGTTTTCCGGTAATACGATAACGGCCGGCAGGAACAAAAAGCACACCGCCACGCCTGTTCTCACCGAGTTTATTAAGTGCTGTTTGGAAAATACTCCACGAGTCTTTCACTCCGGTAGGATCTGCTCCAAAGTCAGCTACAACGTCATACGTTGCCACACCGACGTCATCCGCCGGATATTCATCCGACACAATCAGTTTCCAGTTACCAGGCTTATCACTCGATTGTGCCTGCACACTTACAGCTAATAAAGCTGAGATAAAAAGAAGTAATAATTTTTTCATGCTACATCAATTAATTAGATTACGGATATCAAAGAAATGATGTCGCAAATATCCACCGGAGTGATTAAAGAAAAGATTAATATGACATTAAAAACCAACTAATTTTATCTCTATATACTTAAAATGCGAGAGGCAGGATATTAATACAACACCCTGCCTCTCTAAAATTATATGAATAAAGATTTATTCTTCGTCCATCAAGATTTCCAGAATCTGACAAGCAGCTTTGGCAACCGGAGTACCGGGACCAAAGATAGCAGCTACACCAGCTTTATACAAGAAATCATAGTCCTGTGCAGGAATTACACCACCTGCAATTACGATGATATCCTCACGGCCCAGCTTCTTCAGTTCGTCAATGATCTGCGGAACCAGTGTCTTGTGTCCGGCAGCCAATGAAGATACGCCCACTACATGAACGTCGTTTTCAACAGCTTCGCGGGCAGCTTCGGCAGGCGTCTGGAACAACGGTCCCATATCCACGTCGAAACCACAGTCGGCATATCCGGTCGCAACTACTTTAGCGCCACGGTCGTGACCGTCCTGACCCATTTTGGCAACCATAATACGGGGCTGACGTCCCTCTTTCTTCGCAAACTTCTCGGCCAATTCGCAAGCACGCTTGAAGTCGCTGTCATTCTTACTTTCTGATGAATACACGCCTGATATAGTTCTGATTACTGCTTTATAACGTCCTACAATTTTTTCACAAGCATAAGAGATTTCTCCCAATGTAGCGCGAACACGGGCAGCTTCTACTGCCAGTTCCAGTAAATTGCCTTCCTTGGTTTCCACGCATTTGGTAATAGCTTCCAATGCTTTCTGTACTTCAGCCTCGTTTCTTCCTTCTTTCAAGCGTTTCAGGTTTTCAATCTGTTCCAGACGAACAGCCGTATTGTCGATTTCGAGGATATCAATCGGAGCTTCTTTCTCCAGACGATATTTATTCACACCAACGATAGTCTGAGAACCGGAGTCGATACGAGCCTGTGTACGCGCAGCAGCTTCTTCGATACGCATCTTAGGAATACCAGTTTCGATAGCCTTTGCCATACCACCCAGTTTTTCTACTTCCTGAATAAGCTCCCAAGCCTTGTGAGCCAGTTCGTTTGTCAGAGACTCTACATAATAAGAACCTCCCCATGGGTCAACGTTCTTACAGATATAAGTTTCTTCCTGGATATAAATCTGAGTATTACGGGCAATACGGGCAGAGAAGTCTGTCGGCAATGCGATAGCCTCATCAAGAGCATTGGTATGCAGAGACTGGGTATGTCCCAAAGCAGCAGCCATAGCCTCGATACAAGTACGGCCTACATTATTGAACGGATCCTGTTCAGTCAACGACCAACCGGAAGTCTGGGAGTGTGTACGCAAAGCCAGTGATTTCGGATTCTTCGGATTGAACTGTTTAACGATCTTTGCCCAAAGCATACGAGCCGCACGCATCTTGGCAATTTCCATGAAGTGATTGGTACCGATAGCCCAGAAGAAAGACAAACGCGGAGCAAAAGCATCGATATCTATGCCTGCGGCAACACCGGCACGAAGGTATTCAAGACCGTCGGCCAACGTATAAGCCAACTCAATGTCTGCCGTAGCACCGGCCTCCTGCATATGGTAACCGGAGATAGAAATAGAGTTAAACTTCGGCATTTTCTGAGAAGTATATTCGAAAATATCGGATATGATCTTCATGGAGAATGCAGGCGGATAAATATAGGTATTACGCACCATGAATTCTTTCAGAATGTCGTTCTGGATAGTACCTGCCATTTCTTCCAATTTAGCACCTTGTTCCAGACCAGCATTGATATAGAATGCCAGAATTGGAAGGACAGCACCATTCATAGTCATGGACACAGACATCTTGTTCAAAGGAATACCGTCAAAAAGAACCTTCATATTCTCCAGTGAGCAGATAGATACACCGGCCTTGCCCACATCACCTACCACACGTTCATGGTCAGGGTCGTAGCCGCGGTGTGTAGCCAAGTCGAAGGCTACAGACAAACCTTTCTGTCCGGAAGCCAGATTACGACGGTAGAATGCATTTGATTCTTCAGCTGTAGAGAATCCGGCATACTGACGGATTGTCCAGGGGCGTAGTGTGTACATCACTGAGTACGGGCCACGCAGATAAGGAGGCAGACCGGCAGCATAGCCCAAATGTTCCATGCCTTCCAGGTCTTCTTTTGTATAAACAGGCTTCACTTCAATGTGTTCCGGCGTTTTCCAATCAGCATGGATGCCGTTAGCCTTTTGCCACTCAGCACCGTTAGCGGGCTTGAATGCGGCATATATATCTAAGTTTTTAAAATCTTTTCTCATCTTACTTCAAAAGTTTAGCGTTGTATTCCTTTAATGTTTCCAGTACGTTGACACGAACATGGATGAAGTTCTCGATACCGGCAGCTTTCAGCTCGTCCATATTAGCAGGAGCACCGGCTACGATAAACATAGCACGACCATTCAGAGCCTTGAAAGCCGGAACAGCGTATTCTGCATATTCATCATCACTGGAACAAAGCACCACGATATCAGCTTTAGCAGCCATCGCAGCTTCCACACCTGCTTCTACAGTCGGGAAGCCCAGGTTATCAACAACCTCATATCCGGCACAAGCCAGGAAGTTACAAGAGTACTGAGCACGTGCCTGACGCATAGCCAGATTACCGATAGTCAGCATAAAAGCTTTCGGACGCTTGCCTGAAGCTTCTGTTTCGAGGCGTAATGCTTCGAATTCACTGGCAGCACGGTCAAAGTTGAGTGTAGCCACATCTTTTTCACAAGTATCATGACCACCACAGCAGCAAGTAGCTTCCAATGGTTTCTTCTCGCCTGCCTTCTCATTGAAGTTCGGGAACTGATTCGTACCCAGCAACACTTCGCGACGTTGAGCAACAGCTTTATGACGAGCCTTGTTACTTTCGTTCACAGCTGCCTGCACCGTACCTGCTTTTACAGCAGCATAAAAGCCACCTTCCTCTTCAACAGCCAGGAAAAGTTCCCAAGCTTGTTTAGCAATGGACACAGTCAGATTTTCAATATAGTAAGAACCGGCAGCAGGGTCAATCACTTTATCGAAGTGGGACTCCTCTTTCAGCAACAATTGCTGGTTGCGTGCCATACGTTCCGAAAATTCATTCGGAGCATCGTAAGTCTTATCGAACGGAGTTACTGTCATTGAATCCACACCTGCCAGTGCAGCACTCATAGCCTCTGTCTGCGTACGCAACAGATTTACATGAGCATCAAATAAAGTAAGGTTGAACGTAGAAGTCTCAGCATGTATGTGCATTTTGGCAGCACATTGAGCATCGGCATCATAAGAAGCTACGATGTTTGCCCACAACATACGGGCAGCACGGAACTTAGCAATCTCAAGGAAGTAATTAGAGCTGATACCAAAGTTGAATTTAATCTTCTTGGCAACAAGAGCAGCAGGAACTCCTGCTTCTGTCAGTTGATTCATATATTCATTACCCCAAGCAAGAGCATAGCCCAGTTCCTGGGAAATGTATGCTCCGGCATTGTTCAGCGTCAAAGCTGTCACATTCAGTACACGGTATTTCGGCAGAGCAGTAGTTGCTTCAATCAGAGCTTTGGCTGTTTGCACCATATCACCCTTTTCTTTGCCTTTTGCCAGCATCTTGTCGAAGAAATCATAACCAATGGAACCCTGCAACTTCGCCAAGTCGTAACCTTTCTTCTGGAAGTAAGCCACCAAAAGCTCTGCAAGTGCTACCACGTGTCCCTGACAAGTATAGAAGTTCAGTTCTACACACTCAGCGCAGATTCCCTCAAGCAAAGTCTCGATGTATTCGGCATTGAGTTCTTTTGCCTTTACACGGAAAGCCAGTGAATCGATACCTTTATTCAGGATGTCCAGTGCTTTCGCATTGGCTTCCTTAGGGCATTCCACTTTAATTTCCTGGCGAACAAGCCACTCGTTGTTGTCTTTCTTGGTACCTCTGAGATAAGGGAATTCACCGGGAAGTGCATTCGTCGTTTTCAATTCTTCGAGGTCTTCCATGCGGTAGAAAGGTTTTACCTTGAATCCTTCGTTTGTTTTCCAAACGAGTTTCTTCTCAAAATCAGCGCCTTTCAGGTCAGCTGTTACTTTCTCCATCCACTGTTCGGTGGTGGTGGGAGCAAAGTCCGAGAAGAGTTTTTCTTTACTGTCTGCCATAGTTTATTTTATAATTAATAAAGATAATAAGTAATCTCTTCATTTACCTATTTGTCTAGAATAGGATTCGCAAATATACTCAATAACTTAATAATACAAGGTCTTTTAAGTAAAATTCGCATGGAGAAATGACATTCTGCAAGTATGATTTTCGTATGTATATACATGATTGCAAAGTACACTTTACATTTTAGAGTATAAACTAATATCCTTGCATACTACCCAATTAGCCTCTGACACCTTTACCTATATTCCAAAAGAAAAACTCCAGCAAACCCTTTGCCACCTCCCTTTTAATGCCTACCTTTGCGCGGAAATTCAATAAGCTAATAAAAAATATAAACAAAAGTAACTATGGATTGGTTAGAGAGTTTGTTATGGGACCCTGCCTCCGTCGCCCATATTGTATGCTTGTATGCATTCGTAATATCTGTCGGCGTGCTTTTGGGTAAGATTAAAATTTTCGGGATATCACTGGGTGTCACATTTGTGCTTTTCACTGGTATTCTGATGGGACATTTCGGTTTTACGGGTGAGACACACATTTTGCACTTCATCCGCGAATTCGGGTTAATTTTATTTGTATTCTGTATCGGTCTGCAAGTAGGACCGTCATTCTTTTCTTCTTTTAAAAAAGGTGGAATGACCCTGAACATGCTTGCAGTAGGCATTGTGGTACTGAATATAGCAGTAGCTCTGGGTATTTATTTCATCGACGGGGGAATCGATCTTCCCATGATGGTAGGTATCCTATATGGTGCTGTCACCAATACTCCGGGTTTGGGTGCCGCACAGGAAGCCTTGAATCAGTTAAGCTACACAGGTGATCCTATCGCACTGGGATATGCTTGCGCTTACCCTCTTGGTGTTGTCGGCATCATCGGTTCTATCATTGCCGTCCGCTACATCTGCCGGGTGAACCTGAAAAAAGAAGAAGAAGAACTGGCCGTTCAGACTTCTGATATGAAACATATGCCCCATATGTTACATCTGGAAGTCCGCAACGAATCTATCGATGGAAAAAAGCTCATCCAGATCAAGGAGTTTATGGGACGTCCCTTTGTATGCTCACGCATCCGTCACGAGGGACACGTCAGCATCCCTAACCAAGACACTGAATTCCATATCGGCGACCAGGTATTTATTGTATGTTCCGAAGAAGACGCTGAAGCAGTAACCGCTTTCATCGGTAAAGAAATTCAGGTGGATTGGGAAAAACAAGACATGCCGATGGTTTCACGCCGTATATTGGTGACAAAATCCGAAATCAATGGTAAAAAATTAGGTAGCCTCCATTTCCGTAGTATGTACGGTGTGAACGTAACCCGTATCAATCGTTCCGGTATGGATTTGTTTGCTGATCCGAACCTGATACTACAGGTAGGTGACCGTGTAATGGTCGTTGGCCAACAAGATGCCGTAGAGCGTGTTGCAGGAGTACTGGGTAATCAACTGAAACGTCTGGATACGCCTAATATTGTGACTATTTTCGTAGGTATCTTCCTGGGTATCTTGCTGGGTAGTCTTCCTATCGCTTTTCCGGGCATACCCACTCCAGTCAAGCTCGGTCTGGCAGGTGGTCCGCTGGTAGTAGCTATTCTCATCGGTCGCTTCGGTCATAAGCTGAAACTGGTGACTTATACAACTATGAGTGCCAACCTGATGCTACGTGAAATCGGTATCGTACTCTTCCTTGCCAGCGTAGGTATCGAAGCCGGCGCTCACTTTGTAGAAACAGTGGTAGAAGGCTCCGGTTTGCTGTATGTAGGCTATGGTTTCCTGATCACTGTTATTCCTTTGCTGATTATCGGTATGATTGCCCGCTTCTACTGCAAAGTAAATTACTTCACCCTGATGGGATTAATTGCCGGTAGTAACACAGACCCTCCTGCATTAGCTTATGCTAACCAGGCATCCGGCAATGATGCTCCGGCAGTAGGTTACTCTACTGTTTATCCGTTAACAATGTTCCTGCGTATTCTGGCAGGCCAGATGATATTGCTGACAATGATGTAATGTCAGATGATATATAAATAAAAGAGAGATTACGCAATTGTAGTCTCTCTTTTTTTTGTTCTGTTTTTCCCCTTCATATTACCAAAACCATATTTTCTCCGTACTTGCTCCGTGTCTATACACTTGGACTTGGTATGGAGTTGGTACGGGCTTGATACGGGGAAGGTATGATCCGGGTTAGAAATTGTTCTGTTTCACTTTATTTTAAGTTTCACAAAATCTTCTATAAAATCGATAGTCTTTTCAATCCCCAGCACGGAAGAATCAATGCACAGATGATAGGTTGCCGCAGCTCCCCAGGTCTTGTAGCTATAATAGTTATAATATTCCGAACGTTTTTTATCAGCCTTATTCATCATATTTTCGGCTTCTTCTTCTGAAACATGATGTGAAGCGCACAAGCGGGCAACGCGTGCTTCATGCGAAGCGGAAATAAAGATATTGGCACAACGAGGATGATCACGCAGTATATAATCAGCACAACGGCCTACAAAAAGGCAGGATTTCTCTGCTGCCAACTGGCGGATTACATCGCTCTGCACCTTGAAAAGTGCATCGTTACTGAGGCAATTCTGGGTTGGTAAAGCACCATCTCCCACAAAAGGGAAACGCATGCCGAAGAGTCCGCCGATAATCCCTTGCGAAGCACGCTCATCGGCTTTCTCAAAGAACTCACGGCATAGACCGCTCTCCTTGGAAGCCAGAGTTATTAACTCCTTGTCATAGAAATCGATACCCAAACGGGCTGCCAACTTCTCCCCTATCTCCTTTCCGCCACTTCCCAATTGGCGACCGATGTTCACAACGAATTTCTTATTCATAGCTTCAATCTAAATATTGGTTTACTAATAGCAAAAGTAAGGATTTATAGGAAAGAAACAAAAAAATAATCTATACTAATTTTTTTGTCATAACTAACTTTACCACAAACCGCATGTTTTTCACACTATCCTTCGCCTCTTTTAAATTTACGGAACTGGCTAACCAACATCACCATCGCCACCAAACTGGCAAGTAAATCGGAAACGGGCATACTATACCAAACACCGGCCACACCGAAGAAACGAGGTAGAATTATCAGTGCCGGAAGCAAGAAAAGCATCTGGCGGGTAAGAGACAAGAAGATAGCCTTGCTCGCCATCCCGATACTCTGGAAGAAATTCGACGTCACCATCTGGAAACCGATTATCGGGAAAAACATCACTACAATACGCAGTCCACGTGCCGAAATAGCTATCAATTCTTCGTCAGAAGTAAATATGGAAACCACCAGATCGGGTATAATCATCCCCATCAGGAAACCTGATGTGGTGACAACCGTAGCAAAAATTATAGTCAGTTTCAGCACCCGGGAAACACGTGCATATTGCTGCGCACCAAAGTTATATCCGGCAATAGGCTGCATGCCCTGATTCAATCCCATCACGATCATTACGAATATAAATACCAGGCGGTTGACAATACCGAATGCACCGATAGACAAGTCTCCGCCATAGCGCTTCAACCCCTGATTAATGACAATTACAATAAAACATGCTGCCAGATTCATCAGGAAAGGAGACATACCGATAGCAAGCGAATCCATCACAATCTTACGGCGCAGGCGGAATATGCCGCGATGGAAATGCAGCAGTTCGTCTTTGTTGCTGAATATCTTGAATTGCCACAACAGTGAAATAACCTGTGCTATGATGGTGGCAATAGCAGCTCCACGAATCCCCCAGTCGAAACCGTAAATAAACAAAGGGTCAAGTATCGTATTGATGACTACTGTAGCGATAGTGGCGTACATTGCCTTTTGCGGATGTCCGGAAGAGCGTAGAACAGCATTTAAGCCAAGATAAAGATGAGTGACAACATTGCCCAGCAAAATAATCTGCATGTATTCGCGGGCGTACTTCACTGTTTCGTCACTACCCCCAAAGAAGTAAAGGATAGGATCGAGGAATATCATCGTAACAACCGTAAATGCCAATCCCAGCACGATATTTAGCACCAGTACATTACCCAAGATACGTTGGGCTGTATCGTAATCTTTTTGTCCCAGTTTAACCGAAACCAATGTGGAAGCTCCAACTCCTACCAACGAGCCAAACGCAGCAGCAAGATTCATCAGGGGAAAAGTTAGCGCCAGTCCCGAAATAGCCATTGTGCCTACTCCGTGACCAATAAAAATGCTATCCACCATATTATATAAAGAAGATGCCGTCATAGCGATAATTGCCGGTACGGCATATTGCATCAGTAGCTTTCCAATCTGTTCTGTTCCCAACGCTGTGGGTGCCTTTTGTCCTGTCATAATACCTATTCCTCTATTTTAGGGTGCAAAGGTACTGATTTTCCCATAAGCAAACAAAAAAAGGAGAACAAAGAGATTATCGCTACTTCAAAGAGAAATTCATTCACTCCACTGAGAATGTACACGTTGACTTTAAACTTTTCCTAATTCTCCCCTTCTTCATGCCATTATATGAAAAATGTTTCGTATTTTTGCTCCCAAATTGTGTTAATGTACAACGAAATGAATGTATTAGAACTAAGTGAACAGGAAATCATTCGACGTAATAGTATGAATGAACTTCGCGCGATGGGCATCGACCCCTATCCCGCTGCAGAGTATGTAACCAATGCTTTCTCTACAGATATAAAAGCGGAATTTAAAGATGACGCAGAACCTCGCAAGGTATCCGTAGCCGGACGTATGATGACGCGCCGGGTGATGGGTAAAGCTTCGTTCGTTGAATTGCAGGACTCCAAAGGTCGCATTCAGGTGTATATCACTCGCGACGATATCTGTCCGGGAGAAGACAAGGAACTCTACAATACTGTATTCAAACGCCTGCTCGACTTAGGCGACTTCATTGGAATCGAAGGTTTTGTTTTCCGTACTCAGATGGGCGAAATCAGTATCCACGCCCAGAAGTTGACCGTATTGGCAAAATCCATCAAGCCACTGCCTATCGTAAAATACAAAGACGGTGTAGCTTATGACTCTTTTGAAGATCCTGAACTGCGTTATCGCCAACGTTACGTCGACCTTATTGTAAATGACGGCGTAAAAGATACATTCTTAAAACGTGCCACCGTCATTAAGACCATGCGTGCCGTACTGGATGAAGCCGGCTATACCGAAGTGGAAACTCCCATTCTGCAATCTATAGCAGGTGGAGCAAGCGCCCGCCCGTTCATTACCCACCACAACTCACTGAATATCGACCTGTATCTGCGTATCGCTACCGAGCTTTACCTGAAGCGTCTGATTGTAGGTGGTTTTGAGGGTGTTTATGAAATCGGCAAGAACTTCCGTAACGAAGGTATGGACAAGAACCATAATCCGGAGTTCACCTGTATGGAACTTTACGTACAATATAAGGATTACAATTGGATGATGAGCTTTACCGAAAAATTGCTGGAACGTATCTGCATTGCTGTAAATGGCAGCGAAGAGACTACCATCGACGGTAAGACTATCAGTTTCAAGGCACCATACCGCCGCTTGCCTATCCTGGATGCTATCAAGGAGAAAACCGGTTACGACCTCAATGGCAAGAGTGAGGAAGAAATCCGCCAGATCTGTAAAGAGCTGAAGATGGAGATTGATGACACCATGGGCAAGGGTAAGCTGATAGATGAAATATTCGGTGAATTCTGTGAAGGAACCTTTATCCAACCGACATTCATCACTGACTATCCTGTTGAAATGAGTCCGTTGACCAAGATGCACCGCAGCAAACCGGGCCTGACTGAACGTTTTGAATTGATGGTGAATGGTAAAGAACTTGCCAATGCGTACAGTGAGTTGAATGATCCCATCGATCAGGAAGAGCGTTTCAAAGATCAGTTACGCCTGAGCGAAAAGGGTGACGATGAAGCAATGTTCATCGACCAAGACTTCTTGCGTGCTCTGCAGTTCGGTATGCCTCCTACATCTGGTATCGGTATTGGTATCGACCGTCTTACTATGCTGATGACAGGTAAGTCGTATATTCAGGAAGTATTGTTCTTCCCGCAAATGCGCCCCGAAAAGATCACTCCGAAAGATGCTCCCGCCAAATATATGGAACTGGGCATTGCCGAAGACTGGGTACCCGTTATTCAGAAAGCCGGCTACAATACAATAGAAGATATGAAAGATGTGAATCCGCAAAAACTGCACCAGGACATTTGCGGTATTAACAAGAAATACAAACTGGAACTGACCAACCCGTCGGTAAACGACGTAGAAGGCTGGATTGAGAAAATTAAGAATTAAAGAATTAAAAATTAAAGAAGAAGATTAAAGATCGAATGAGGGAAAGGAGTTTCCTTTCCCCTTTTAATTTTTAATTATTAATTATTAATTTCGATATGAAACTACCCGGAAAGATAGCCATAATGGGCGGAGGAAGCTGGGCTACAGCCATTGCAAAAATGGTACTTGCTCAGGCTGAGTCGATTAACTGGTATATGCGACGAGATGATCGTATTACTGATTTTAAACGACTGGGCCATAATCCTGCCTACCTGACGGGCGTCAAATTTGACATGAAGCGTATCAATTTTTCCTCTAACATCAACGATGTAGTGAAAGAGTCTGATACGCTGATATTTGTCACCCCTTCCCCTTATCTCAAAGCTCACTTAAAGAAACTGAAAACGCGGATACGGGATAAATTCATCATCACTGCTATTAAAGGAATCGTACCCGATGACAATCTGATCGTATCGGAGTACTTCACAAAAGAATATGGCGTTCCACCTGAAAATATTGCTGTATTGGCAGGTCCCTGCCATGCGGAAGAAGTAGCCCTGGAACGTCTCTCTTATCTCACCATTGCTTGCCCGGACACAGACAAAGCATGTACCATCGCCCGCCGTCTGGCCAGTTCATTCATTAAAACATCTGTCAGCAATGACGTAGCCGGTATAGAATACAGCTCTGTACTGAAAAATGTGTACGCCATTGCCGCCGGTATTTGCAGTGGTCTGAAATATGGTGATAACTTTCAGGCGGTATTGATATCCAATGCCGTACAGGAAATGAATCGTTTCCTGCAAACTGTACATCCGTTGAACAGAAACGTGAATGATTCTGTTTATTTAGGTGACTTGCTGGTGACAGGGTATTCTAATTTCAGCCGTAACCGTACATTTGGTACAATGATCGGTAAGGGATACTCTGTGAAAAGTGCGCAGATAGAAATGGAGATGATTGCCGAAGGATACTACGGAACAAAGTGTATCAAGGAAATCAACAAACATCACCATGTCAATATGCCGATACTGGATGCTGTCTATAACATCTTGTACGAACGCATTTCACCCATGATAGAAATCAAGTTGCTGACTGACTCGCTCAGATAGAAGTATAATAAACAACATACAATAAACATCTTTTAAATCAAAAGCAACTCAGTTCCCCCTTTTCCATGGGAAAGGGATGAGAGGAGAGGCTTTTAAAACCTAGAATATTATGATTAGTTTGAACATCGAAAAGACTTTTGGATTTATCTCCAAAGCATCTGTTGCTGCTTACGAAGCTCAGGTAAAGGCTGCGCAGGAAGCATTGGAAAACGGTACCGGAAAAGGAAATGACTTCCTGGGCTGGTTGCACCTCCCTTCATCTATCAGTCAAGAGCATCTGGCCGACCTGAAAGCTACTGCACAGGTTATGCGCGACAATTGCGATGTAGTAATCGTTGCCGGTATCGGCGGAAGCTACCTCGGCGCACGTGCAGTTATCGAGGCTTTATCAAACAGTTTCACCTGGTTACAGGAAAAGAAAAATGCGCCTGTCATGATCTATGCAGGACACAATATCAGCGAAGATTATTTGTATGAACTGACCGAATTCCTGAAAGACAAGAAATTCGGTGTCATCAATATCTCCAAATCAGGAACTACTACCGAAACTGCTCTTGCTTTCCGCCTGCTGAAAAAGCAATGCGAAAACCAACGCGGTAAGGATATGGCTAAGAAAGTAATCGTTGCCATCACGGATGCAAAGAAAGGCGCTGCCCGCATTACAGCCGATAAAGAAGGCTACAAATCATTCATTATCCCCGATAACGTAGGAGGACGTTTCTCCGTACTGACTCCGGTAGGTTTATTGCCAATTGCAATAGCTGGCTTCGACATCGAAAAATTAGTTGCCGGTGCTGCGGATATGGAAAAGGCTTGCGGAGTAAATGTTCCGTTTGCAGAGAACTTGGCTGCACAATATGCCGCTACTCGTAACGAGTTGTACAAGAATGGCAAGAAGATTGAAATTCTTGTGAACTTCTGCCCGAAACTGCACTATGTAAGCGAATGGTGGAAACAACTTTACGGAGAATCGGAAGGTAAGGAAAATAAAGGTATTTTCCCGGCTGCTGTAGACTTCTCTACTGACCTGCACTCCATGGGACAATGGATTCAGGAAGGCGAACGCACTATCTTTGAAACTGTAATCTCTGTAGAGAAAGTAGACCACAAACTGGAAGTGCCTTCTGATGAAGCAAACCTGGACGGCCTGAACTTCCTGGCAGGTAAGCGTGTGGACGAAGTAAACAAGATGGCCGAACTGGGTACTCAGTTGGCTCACGTAGACGGTGGTGTGCCTAATATGCGTATCATTATCGAGAAACTGGACGAATATAACATCGGTCAGTTGCTTTATTTCTTTGAAATCGGTTGTGGTATCAGCGGTTATCTGCTGGGCGTTAATCCATTTAACCAACCGGGTGTAGAAGCATACAAGAAGAATATGTTTGCTCTGCTGAATAAGCCGGGATACGAAGAAGAGTCAAAAGCTATCCAGGCAAGACTCTAAAGAGGCATAAGTTAAACACAGATAGACGAGGTGTGAATGATTAAACTCATTTGCACCTCGTTTTTTTATTGTATCTTTGCAGCCATAAAACAATAGGTATTATGTTTCAAGAAGCTATCGCCCGTTATCTTCAATCCAGCGGGTACTCACAAATTCAATTGAAATCTGTCCTTTTTGATATGGACGGTGTATTGTTCAACTCTATGCCTTACCATGCCGATGCTTGGCACAAGGTTATGGAACGCCATGGCCTCCATCTGAGCCGTGAAGAAGCTTATCTACATGAGGGGAGAACCGGAGCTGCTACCATAAATATCGTTTATCAGCGGCAATACGGTAAAGATGCCACCCCTGAAATGATAAAGAGCATATATGCAGAAAAGAGTGCTGAGTTCAACAGTAATCCCGAACCGGAACGTATGCCCAGCGCATGGGAAGTACTGCAAAAAATAAAAGCAGACGGACTGGTTCCTATGGTAGTTACCGGTTCCGGACAACACTCATTGCTAGATCGGCTGTCACACAACTTCCCCGACATGTTTCACCGTGAATTGATGGTAACCGCCTTTGATGTAAAATACGGCAAGCCGCATCCGGAACCCTATCTGATGGCTCTGCAGAAAGGGGGAGTAAAACCCAATGAGGCTATCGTGGTGGAAAATGCACCTATGGGCGTACAAGCTGGTGTAGCCGCAGGTATATTCACTGTAGCCGTCAACACAGGTCCTATCAATGGGCAAGTATTATTAGATGCGGGAGCCAATGTACTATTCTCGTCTATGCAAGCATTTTGTGATAATTGGGAGAAATTACATGAAGCGTTCAGACAAATAAACCGGACACTTTGATATTTTGGGAAAAGAAGAAAATCATTTCAGTAGCTCCGCTATTTTTTTCTTCAAGTTTAATTTTATGATTTCCTCCGGCTTTAATTCCAACTCTATCAGAACCTTAGCAGTCGGCACTTTGTAAGCTTCGTCTTTTTTATCACAATTTATCTGTTCCTTACTAATAGAATATAACAGAGCAAAATCATAATCCAAAGCCTTTGATACGTTATAGAGAGTATCTGTATCAATGCTTTTTCGTGTCAACATATAATCAACACTTTGAGGCTTAACTTGCAGTCTTCTTGCAAGTTCCGCCTTTGTCACTTGCTTTTCAGCCATGACATTTTTTATAATTTCACCTATGTATATATTGGGCTTTTCCATTTTAATGAAGGTACGATTTATAATTTAGACCTAAAGGGCGAAAAACAATATTTCATCTGTTTACACATTCTATTTTATTCATAAATTGTTTGTTTAATCAGATATATTTTGATACTTTTGTCACAAAATCATATAAACATATAACAGCTATGACGTTATTGATCCTTATACTTATAGCCATTCCTATCTGTATTTTGATAATTTTACTATGGATATACAATGACTATCGCAAATACAAAAAACAGCACAGTTTCCTACTTTTGCTTTTTTGGACTTTACCAGCCACTATGCAAGCCCAATATGTAGACAAAGACTGTTGCATAAGCTTTAAATGGCATGAAAACCAACAAGGTAAACTGGAATGTATAAACGGAAATCTCACCTATGAGTTCATTCCTAATGAAAGTTTCTGGAAAATAGTTATCCGGAATAATTCATCTGAGACTGCACAAGTCAATTGGAATAATGCACAATTCATCATCAACGGACGTGCCTCTGGACTGCTACTTTACCCGGTATCAGAATCTTCTCCCGCAAAAGAGATAATAAACGGTAATAGTGAAATTAGTGAAACCTGTACGGCAAGTATTCTGATAGAAGGTACAAAAAGTAAAAAGATATATAACCCAAAAGATATTCGAAAAGGTAATAAGATAACGGTCAGCATAATTCTTCCTATAGCCATTGCTAACAAACCTCAATTCTTCACAACCTTCGATTTCATAATTAAGCAAACCTACTAATCATGACACTTCAAGACATAAAAGAACATCTCAACGAAACGCGGAACTGGTACATCGTACTAACATCACCCCGGAAAGAAAGAAAAATAAGGAAGAGTCTGAATAATAAAGATATCATAACCTATCTCCCTACCACTTATGTACAATATAAATGGAAGGAGAAGATAAGAAAAATACAGATTCCAACTATCAACAGGTGCATATTCATTTATGCCACTGATTCGGAAGTAAAGACACTTAAAGTGGCATACTCAATACTTCCATTGGAAATGATAAAAATGGCAGATTAACATGTTATATAAGAAAGAGGGGATACTTTAAATAGTATCCCCTCTTTCTTATATAGTGACCCGGGTGGGACTCAAACCCACGACCTTCAGAACCGGAATCTGACGCTCTATTCACTAAGCTACCAGGCCTTAAATGCGGAGGCAAAAGTATAAAAAATCCGGGCATATTCCTAATGATTTATCTTTTTTTACTGCAAAGACTTCAAAATAAGAATGTTATTTTGAGAACAACAAGTAGTTAATAAGAAACAATTTGATAACAAACTCACCCAAAACCGATGCAAATATAAATATTATACCTATATTTGCCGGACAAAAACATAGTATACACTTATGAGTTATCTAATAAAACCAGAAGGGTACAAACCCTTATTGGACTTAAAACAAACAGAATTAGGAATCAAACAGATTAAAGAGTTCTTTCAGTTGAACCTTTCATCGGAATTACGTTTGCGTCGCGTCACCGCCCCGCTTTTTGTATTAAAAGGAATGGGTATCAATGATGACCTGAACGGAGTGGAACGTGCTGTATCATTCCCTATCAAAGATTTGGGAGACGCACAAGCTGAAGTTGTACATTCACTTGCCAAATGGAAACGACTGACATTGGCAGACTATAATATAGAACCCGGATATGGCATCTATACGGATATGAATGCCATACGCTCAGATGAAGAACTGGGAAACTTACATTCGCTCTATGTAGACCAATGGGACTGGGAACGTGTTATCACTGCTGAGAACCGGAATGTGGATTTCCTAAAAGAAATAGTAACCCGCATTTATGCCGCCATGATCCGCACAGAATATATGGTGTATGAGATGTATCCGGAAATCAAGCCTTGCCTGCCTCAAAAGCTACACTTCATTCACGCTGAAGAATTGCGCCAACTCTATCCGGACCTGGAACCCAAATGCCGCGAACATGCTATTACCAAAAAGTATGGTGCAGTATTCATTATCGGTATCGGTTGTAAGTTAAGTGACGGAGAGAAGCACGACGGACGTGCCCCTGACTACGATGACTATACTTCAGAAGGTCTGAATGGCCTCCCCGGACTGAATGGTGACCTTTTGCTATGGGATGATGTACTCCAACGCAGTATTGAACTCTCATCCATGGGTATCCGTGTAGACAAAGAAGCCTTGCAACGCCAGTTAAAACAGGAAGGAGAAGAGAAACGTCTGGAACTTTACTTCCACAAGCGCTTGATGAGTGATACATTACCTCTGTCCATAGGTGGCGGTATAGGGCAATCACGCCTTTGTATGTTCTATCTCCGCAAAGCACATATCGGTGAAATTCAAGCCAGTATCTGGCCGGAAGATATGCGTCAAGAATGTAAGGAACATAATATCTATCTGATTTAATATCCCCTGAATAACAGGAAAAGGCAGAGATCTTCTGATTTCTGCCTTTTTGTTTATCATACACTCAAAGAAATAAAAACAATGTCCTGTCACCAAAACCGGATAAAAATACTATCTTAGCATCCGAAACTTTTAACACACAAAATTATGAATGTTCAAATAGAAGAAAGTTGGAAAATACGTTTGGAACCGGAATTCGAAAAAGACTATTTCCGCACACTAACAAATTTTGTACGGGAAGAATATAGCCAGTATCCGATATATCCTCCGGGAAAGTTGATATTCAATGCTTTCAATCTTTGCCCATTCGACAAAGTGAAAGTAGTCATTATCGGCCAGGATCCTTACCATGGTCCCGGACAGGCTCACGGGTTATGTTTTTCCGTCAATGACGGGGTTCGTTTCCCCCCTTCGCTGATTAATATATTCAAAGAAATTAAGGATGATATTGGCACCGATGCGCCCAACACAGGCAATCTGACCCGCTGGGCCGAGCAGGGAGTTCTGCTCTTGAATGCCACACTGACCGTTCGTGCCCATCAGGCAGGTTCTCACCAAAATCGCGGCTGGGAAACATTTACTGATGCAGCCATACGTGCTCTTGCCGAACAACGGGAACACCTTGTTTTTATTCTCTGGGGATCATATGCACAACGTAAAGGCGCATTTATTGATCGTAGCAAGCACTTGGTACTGACATCTGCACACCCCTCCCCTCTATCAGCTTACAATGGTTTCTTTGGAAACAAACATTTCAGCAGAGCAAACGCTTACTTAAAGGAACATGGGGAACAGGAAATTGCATGGTAAGAAAGGATATTAAACTCTCTTAGTACCACTTGATATTCGTCTGAGTCTGACTCTTTTTGTCATATTTCAAGTCTTGTAGAATGCTCGCATTCGCGCGAATCACAAAACTATAATACTTCCATGTGCCAAAAGGAGAAAGGCTTGCAGACATACTGAAACAGTGCAGGTCACGCGTTATATTGAAAGAGGTTTGCACAATCTTCTTAACATTAAAGTCATAACCGGAGTTGAAACTGACAGCCCATTTATTTGAGATTTTTATATTACCATTGATATTGAGGGCATTCAGGCTAAATTTATACGGATAGCGCATACTCTCTCTATTGATAGGCTTTGTATTATCTTCCGTGATATTAAAACCTGTACTCAGATTTATGGACCAAGGCATCTTAAACTCCTGATACCCATCACTATCTACAGCAGCTTTTTCTTTCTTTCGTTTTGTAGGAGCACCTGACTCAGAATCATCAGTCTCATCACCTTCACTATCCGTATCAGTTTGCCCATTTCCCTTACCATCATCATCCGCTTTTTCTCCGGTAAAGAATGCTTTCCATTTCTTCCACGTGTCATTATTAAGCGTGTAACTGAAAGAAGTTCCGTATCCCTGGAAACGCCCGAAACGCCCATAAGACCATTCCGTACGATTACTTGTTATTACATTACCATTCTTATCAAAGTCGTAAGCATAAGTAGCAAAGACTGAACTCATACTAAAGGTATAGCTCTTGCTCAATTTCAAACGCAGATTCAGGGTAAGATTACTCCATGGGCGTACCTGAGCAGCCGTGTTGTATGAGATGCTGGCACCCAATTCATCAATCAAACTCACCTTACGTATAGAGTCGTTCTTATCCCTATATTTCATTTCCAGGTTATTGGAAATCTGGAATGAAATATTTCCCGACCTACCTTGTCCCGGCACACCAAACATTTGATCAGCATACGGAGAGTAAACAACGGTATCCTGTGTTCCGTCAGCATTGGGCTTAAGATAAGTATCATAGTAGCCATAACGGGAAGAGCCAAAGTCCGGCGATGCACTGATGCTGATAGAAGGAGTGATGACATGGCGAATCTGTATCTCTTTCTTCTTCATAAACAAAGGCTTATACATGCCATAAATCTTTGTATTGACACCCAGGCTCGCACTATAATTATATACTCGGTGGAAGCCGTAGACAGTATCAGTATTCACAACCTGCCCACTGGTACCTGAATTCGGATCCCAATCCTTCATCACCTTACGGGTGTACCAACGCTCCGTATAGCTAACAGACGGGGTTACATTAAAGTATTTGAATAACGTAAATGTTGCACTGACAGGTATCTCATGTTTCATGCCATTCTTCCAGTCCTTGATCAGATTAGACTTGAACAGAAGATTATCTTTTGTAGTAATACTGTTAGAAAGACGTCCGCTATAACGAACAGAGATCTTCTCATACCACTTCTCATTTCCTACTGCATTCTTCCGTTTAAAAGGGAAAATGGTGCTCAGGGTAATGTTTAGGTCCGGCAAAGTCACAGCAATAGATGAATCTTTCATTTTCTGTGCAATGTTACCGGTAGCTGCAATAGAAAGTTTCTGATCGGGGAAGTTACGCGAATAGCTGACACTGGATGTTTTAGTATTTTGTGTCATAGCCTGCGAGTTATACATATTACCGATATTGGTGCGCTCGTAACTACTGGAAGAGAAGTTCACACTGGCCGAGAATGAAGAGTTAGGATTAGCCTTCGGGTCCTGGCGGTGTGACCATACAACTTTAAAGTCTTTTGCCACCATATAGTCTTCCAAGCCCTTGTCACCCGTCTTAGTCACCTGATAACTGGCCTGAAACAAACCTGAGAATTTATAGCGGACATTGTAATTAGTTTCTGCATTCAGCGCCCATGAACCTTTCGTGAAAATATCACCTCTTAATTTTAAGTCCATCTTATCACTAATGGCAAAGTAGTAACCACCATCCGTCAGACCAAAGCCACGAGCGGAGTCGTCCATATAGCTCGGCATTATGAAACCGGACGAATAACTGCTGGAGAAAGGAAAAAAGAAAAAGGGAACGGCAAGAGGCAACGGGACATCTTCAATTACCAGATATGCAGGTCCCGTCACAACATTTTTCTTGGGACGCACCTTGGCATAAGTCATCTGCATATAAAAGTGCGGATGATCATGGTTGTCGCAAGTGGTATAACGACCACTTTTCATGTACAACTCATCATTCATACCCTTCTTAGCATTATTACCGGTAACATATCCCTCACCCTGCTGGCTGACTACATTACTAATAAGTCCTTTCTTACTTTTAAAATTATACCGTATCGTATTTGTTTCATAAGGAGTATCGCCATCTTTGAAGACAGGTCTTCCCTTTATCACCTTTAACGAATCTTCCACACCATGAGCAAAGACCGTACTACTATCCATATTCATGGTTATCACTTCAGCGGCCAGTTCTATATTTTGGTAATTCACTTTGCCGTCGCCATACAAGTTGGCCACACCATCTTGTGTAAACACAATGGAGTCATTAGCTTCATAAATAACCGGAGCATCCAGCGGTTGCTTCTTCTTGGCAGGCTGCAACTGAATCGTATCGTTTTGCAGTGTATCTCCTCTCAACAGGGTATCTCCCTCTTGCACACCTCCTATATTAAAGGTATCAGTCCGTTCGATTCCTGTAGGAACAATCCTTCCACGCCGACGTTGCGAAAAAGCCTCGTCAGGGATCAGGAGTAAGACTAGTAGTAGTATGAATGATATGAATGTATTTGCTTTCAATGGCGTAATCAACTAATAGTTTCCGCTTGAAGGGGCAAAAGTACGTAAATTATACGGATAATCTCCCTTTTTAAAGAAATTTAGAATGCTACAAGAACTGTTCGCACCAATGGTCAAAACGTTCCAGACCTGCATTACCGAAATTAGAGATACTTTTCCGAGCCTTCTCTACCGTTTTTTCCCGTTCCAGATGGGTTTTGGAATAAAACTTATCGGCAAAGCAAATTACTTGCTCTTCCATACTCACCGGAAGCATATCCCGATGAGGTACAGGCAAGTTTTGTGCAACAATATCGTTCAGAGAGAGTCCTGCGCCTGTATGTCTTTCACATACCAATGCATGACGGGGATACCCTTCCCGGCGCATCAAATCAGCTCCCAGATAACCGTGACAGATATAAGGCTGATTACCAAAACAGAAGATACCCGGAGCATCAGTCAGAAAAATGCCAATATCATGAAGCATACCCGCTTCATATAAAAAGTCTTTATCCAAGTTAAGTTCCGGATGACCGTCTGCAATGCAGAGAGCCTTCTCAGCTACCAGACGGCTATGCACCAATAAGATATGCTTCCGCTCATTATCTTCCGGATAATATGCATCAATCAATTCTATCGGATTCATTTTTCACTGAATTTATAAATCAATACCTTATCGCGTAAATCACAGCTGCGATAAGGAGTAAGATAGATTTCCTCCAACTGATATTTATCTGAATACTCTTTCAGAAAGTCCTCTTTGGTTCGTTCGGAAAGCATCACATATCCCGTTCCGGAAAGACCGGGAGTAAAATTCCTCATCCGATCATTCAGATAGTAATTAGTGCAATAAAAACGAATCAGCCGTGTAGTGTACGAATACATGACCCCGTCCTGCACATAAGTATTTACTTCTTCTGCCAGACGCTTGTCTGATTTCGTAGACAGTACCGTAGGTTGATAAACACCGTCTAAGGAAACAAACAGGCACAAGATACAACCGGCTATACCATATAATAATGAACGAGGATCCGCCTTTTTTGCCAATGCAATCAACATACAGACACCTGCAATTGGCGGCAAAGCCACAAGCAACCATTTAGAGAATGACAAATCCACATTCTCCAATGCATTCATGAATCCTACGTTTTCCATGGCATGCTTTCCCGTTCCCCAAACACTATCAGGAATCAGTCCGAGACGCACCACAGCAAACGTTATCGTGAGCAACAAAGCCAGCGAAGCAAAGATATAAGCCGAAATTTTAAAGACTTTCGCTCCCCGCTGTACCAAAGCCAGCAGATACTCGGCTATCAACACCGCCATAAAGGGATAGATAGGAAGCAGATAAACACTTCTTTTACTCTTAGGAATACAATAGAACACAAAAATAAAGAGTATAACTACCCATGTGAATAATTGCAGAGGCGATTGTGAACGGAATTTATTCCAGGCTTTCTTTATACGTTCACCGAAAGATGAACCTTCAGGCAATAAGCTTATATTTTTCCATTTCAAACCAAAGAGAGAAATCAACAGTACTAAAGTCCAAGGTATCCATCCCCAAATAATGGTCAGGAAATTATACCATAGCGGATTTTCATGCGAATCATAAGACATCTTACCCATGAAACGGCCTGTATTTTCTTCCAGCATTAAATCTATAAAAGATTGGCCTCCCTGTACATAAGCCGCACTAATCCAAGCAGCATATGGAATCAGGGAAAGTATTCCTATCACAAATAACCGGAAAAATGTTTTCCAGAAAGGACGTCTGCGTAATAATTGGTAGAGACCGATACTGACACAAGGGAAAATGGAACCTACCGGCCCCTTGGTCAACGTGGCGCAGCCCATCAATAAAATAGCCAGCCATGGAATTCCGCGACATTCTTTCTCATCCCAGCGGAACAACAGACATAATGAGATGACAATAAGTGATACCTGCACCATATCGACACGGCAAGCTACCGCTGCCCGGTGTACTTCAAAAGATGAGAGAAGAAGGATAGAAGCAAGAAAAGCCGTCTTCACACCCTTACGCTTTGCTATAAAAGAAAAAAACACCAGCTGCATAGCCAGAAATGCAAGAGCAGACGGCAGGCGGGACGAATATTCCGTCACTCCCCCCAGAAGCGATGACACAGTAGCAATTGCCCAATAAAAGAAAGGAGGTTTATAAGCTATATCAGTTCCATAATTTACCGGAAGTATCCAATTGCCGCTCTCCAGCATAGAGAATGCGACGATAGCCTCACGCGGTTCTCCTTTAGAATAAAATATAGTTTCTCCCAGAAAAGGGAGTATCACAAGCACACTGAGCAGTGCTATAAACCAGAATGCTTTCTTCCTATCATCTGACATATATTTCTGTTTTTAATGATTTCTGGGCGCAAAAGTACAAATTATTCTGCAACAATCCCTAACTTTGCCATCTCAATTCAATGAATATGAAGAGACTGAAACAACTACCAGCATTTGTCCGTTTCATTATGGTAGGCATCTTTGCTACCGCCTTGCACTATGGAATATATATTATACTCCAGCAAATCATCAATGTCAACATAGCCTACAGCATAGGTTACGTGCTCAGTTTCATTGCCAATTTTTACCTGACAGCCTTTTTCACTTTCAGAAAAAAGCCTTCTTGGAAAAAGGCTTTTGGGTTTGGCGGAGCACATCTGATCAATTATCTTCTACATATGAGTTTATTGAATCTATTCCTCTGGCTTGGAATATCGAAGCCATTTGCACCTATACCGGTATTCGCCATCGGTATTCCGGTAAACTTCTTGCTGGTTAGATTCGTTTTCAAATACAAAGGAAAATAATTTGCTTTTCTCCCGATTTCTTACGAATATTGCAAAAAGAACTATTGATTATGAAAGAAGCTCCAGTACTTGCTATCGTAGTACCTTGTTATAAGGAAGAAACTGTTTTGCACGAAACACATAAACGGCTCAGCCAGTTGCTCGATCGGCTGGCAACTGAAGAGCGTATATCTCCCAAAAGCTATATACTGTACGTAAACGATGGCAGTACAGACCGTACCTGGGAAATCATTAAGGAGTTCTATAAAAATACGTCGTATGCCTGCGGGCTGAACCTGGCTGGAAATGTGGGGCATCAAAACGCACTTATGGCCGGACTGAATGCTGTAAAGGAACGTTGCGATGCAGCTATTTCCATTGATGCCGACTTGCAGGATGACGTCAATGTCATCCCCGAGATGGTGGAACGCTATATGGAAGGCAATGATATTATTTATGGTGTACGACGTGAACGCAAGACTGATACTTTCTTCAAACGCACCACCGCCCTCGCTTTCTATCGACTGATGAAAACGATGGGGGCTAAATCGGTCTACAATCATGCAGATTATCGATTAATGAGTAGCCGTGCCATCCAGCAACTCTGTCGCTTCCGCGAACGTAACCTTTACCTTCGCGGCTTGGTGCCTCTCATTGGTTATCAAACTGCCTGCGTTTATTATAATCGTGACAAACGTTTCGCTGGAGAGTCGAAATATCCTTTTAAAAAGATGCTGAATTTTGCCATTGACGGAATTACGTCTTTTTCAGTCAAGCCTGTACGCATGATATTCTGGCTGGGGTGTATTTTCCTTTTAATAGCTCTCTGCGTCACTATCTGGACCCTACGTGCATATTTTCTTCACGATACTGTACCCGGCTGGTCATCCCTGATGATTTCCCTTTGGTTAGTAGGTGGCACTATACTGGTATCCTTGGGAATTGTGGGCGAGTACATCGGAAAGATCTACATTGAAGTAAAAGATCGTCCACGCTACAACGAGGAGGAATTATTATTACGCTAAAAGAGAAAAGGATTATTTGTCTCTGTACTTCAATGGAGAGACTCCTGTATGCCTACGGAAGAAACGGCAAAAAGTAGCCAGATTATCAAAACCTAATGATATACCTATCTCTTTTATGGTAGCACTGGTAGATTTCAGCTGCGTTTTTGCATCTATAATAATAAGGTAGTCTATCACATCCAAAGCAGTCATATTGGTACAACTCTTAATATTACGGCACAAATTCTCCTTCGAAGTCCCTAATTCTTTTGCATAGAATGAGATTCCTCGTTCTGTTCTATAATGTATCGCAACCAATTTAAGAAATTGACGGCTCATCCTGACATTTTTGGGGGATTTAGCCCATCTCTCTTCCAAATTATCCTGATAATACATTGCAATACTCGTATGAATACAAGCACCCAACATACTTCTCAATACCTCTTTATTATTATAGATTTCCGGAACTTCGCGTATAATTTTCCATAACGATATGGAGCGTAGCATATAAAGTTCCAAATTCTCAGATATACGTTTAACAGGCTCCTCAAAGATAATAAACAGATAATCAAATGCTTTTTTAAAAAACTCCACCTCATGCATTATCTTCGGAGAAAAGCCAGCATATGAAAAACAAAGATCTGGTGAAACGTTATGAATCTGTAGAAAAGAGTTATCCAGCAAAGTGATGTAATCATTCTCGCGAACAATATATTTTCCATAATTTAATGTAACCTCCATACTTCCTTTTATACATACCACAAAGATAGTTCCCTTTACATGATAAGGATTCTCCAAATACTCCTGCAAATCATCTGCCGAAACATTTTCCCTAGCTACAATATCTTCCGATATTTCAAAAAGAAGTCTACTTTCTTCCATCATAATTTTTTCTAGTAAATTTCCACAAAAGTACATTTAATCCGGGCAAATGCACATTCACTCCATTCTTTCAATAATCCCTTTAGAGTTAAAGTTTGTCAACATATCAACAATTGAACATTTTCGCGAATATCCGTATTCCTTTTTTGCTCGCCTTTTTTGGTTTTGGTCGAATTAAGAAAGAACTTTGTAGCATTAATCAAGTTATTGAATATTAAGATTTATACTATCTTAATACAAGTAAAGAAAAGGGAACGTCATTTGATCAGTAACATCGATCTTATATATTCCTACTTTTCTTTAAAAAGGAGCAAACACAAAGATTTTCTGCCCTGCGATATCTAATAAAAAGCACTTAAGATATCGCAACAGCACAACGCATCAACATAGAGAGCGAGGTTAAAATTGCACTACAACCTCAAGATTGCTTGATAAGGACACCCCCTACCGATTAAAGGTATATTATCGGAAACGGTAGGGGGATATCCAAGGCAATCCCCCTTGAGAATGCTAAACGTTTTTAAGGCACAGATTGTTTCTTTCTTTTCTTCCATAATTGCCAACTATTAATCAAATTTTGCCACAGAACATAAGATCCCGGCCCTACAGAAGATAAAGGATTTAAATAAGTATAAGCCATCCAAATGGCAAGAACGGTATTCTTCTGCCCCAAAGCCTGTCCTCCACTGATCCGATCATTATAATGCCCACCAATCCTTTTACCCAAAAAGAATTGCAGACAACAAGTAATCAATCCTGCAAGAGCTATCAGAATTTCAACAGAAACCGGCGCATCACTATTTACCAATGAACGGACTGTCTGTCCGGATACGATGGCAAGCGCCACACCCCATAGATAAAAAGCAAGATCATGGAAACCTAACAAGAAATGATGTACACGCGGCATAAATAGCCGTAGGAACCATGCCAGAAGAAAAGGGAAAAGCAATAAAGGAAAGACTTTACTAAGAATCTTCAAAAAGGCTGCAAAGAAAGTCATATCAGCATGAGGTTCCACCAATGGAAAGACTAATGGGACTGCCACTGCTGCCAACAAATTAGATAATAACGTATAGGTAGTCAATGTAGACGCACTGCCTCCCAATTTTCCGGTAATAACAGCCGCCGCTGTAGCCGTTGGACAAATAAGACAAACCATAGCTCCTTCAAACACTTCCCTGTAAACTTCCGGCATCGGACAACATACCAGCAAAGCAGCAAGTGCCAGGCAAGACAACGTCTGAATTAACAGCAACCAGCCATGCCATGCTTTTGGTTTCAATTCATTCAGATTCTCCACCTTACAAAAGGTCAGTAATAGCTGGGCAAATATCAGCAGAGGGGTTATGTACGCAATCAAATCACTGATATATGGTTTGGTAGGCGCCAAGAAAGGGACATTCGCAAGGATGAAGTACCCCAAAGTACCTGAAAGCATTGCCATTGGCAACGTCCAGTTCTTAAGAAAACGAACTAACATACCTTTTTCTATTTAATTTGCGGGTGCAAAGTTAGTCCCTTTTAAAGAAATCTATCACAAATCCGGGAGAAAAGTGACAAAACTTCACACAAAGCATCAGTTTTCTATAAATTTCCACTACATTTGCAACGGCTTTTAGTATGGAACTCTATAAACGATACATATTATATATAAGTATTTGCTTCGGGCTGTTCATCTCTCCTTTTTGTACCACCAGCATCGAAGCGAAAGATTTCGTTGTCGTTATTGACGCCGGACACGGTGGGCATGATCCTGGCGCTTTAGGCAAATTCTCCAAAGAAAAGACCATCAATCTAAATGTTGCCCTCAAATTGGGAAAACAAATAAAGAGGAACTGTCCGGACGTAAAAGTGGTATATACTCGCGAACGGGATGTATTTATCCCTCTTGGCCGACGTGCGGATATTGCCAATAACGCTAAAGCCGACCTGTTCATTTCCATTCATACCAATTCTGTGGCAGGTAGTAAAACAGCCAAAGGCGCCTCTACATGGACACTCGGTTTAGCTAAGTCGGACGCTAATTTGGAAGTAGCCAAGCGGGAGAACTCCGTGATTTTATACGAAAGTGATTACAAAACACGTTATGCAGGATTTAATCCGAATTCTGCAGAATCGTACATCATCTTTGAATTCATGCAAGACAAATACATGTCTCAAAGTGTGCATCTGGCTTCACTGGTACAAAAGGAGTTCCGCCATACCTGTAAACGTGCAGACCGTGGTGTGCACCAGGCCGGTTTCCTGGTACTCAAAGCCAGTGCCATGCCCAGTATCCTGGTAGAACTCGGTTTTATATCCAACCCGGAAGAGGAACGTTATCTAAACTCGGAAACCGGAAGTACTACATTGGCAAACGGAATCTTCCGCGCTTTCCTGTCCTATAAACGTGAACACGAAATACGTATGACAGGAAGTAGCCGTACCATATTACCGGAAGAAACAGATGCCGGCAATGTAGAGGAATCAGATACTACCAACGAAAAGACTGAGGAATCTCCCGAAATCCCCCAAAAACCAGCGGCAGCCTCTCCCAATACTACCAGAACAAAACAAAATGCAGGAAAAGTTACCGAATCGCAAACCGATTCCGGCAGTCCAGTGTTTAAAATACAAATACTCACCTCTTCACGTCCTATCGCAGCCAATGATAAAAGACTGAAAGGTTTGAAAGGTGTGGAACATTTCCAGGAAGGTGGACTTTATAAATATACATACGGTTCATCAACAGACTATAACAAGGTAGTACGTACCAAACGTGAAATAACGCCAAAGTTTAAGGACGCTTTTATCATCGCTTTTAAGAATGGTAAGAAGATAAACGTTCAAACGGCTATCGAGGAGTTCAAAAAGAAAAAGAAATAAATAATAAGACTATAACATCATGATGAAGTATCTTACGAAAGAGGTTAGAATAGGAATAGCGGGTATTGTTGCCCTCTGCATATTAGTATACGGTATTAATTACCTGAAAGGTATCCACCTGTTTAAGCCTACCAACTATTTCTACGTCAAGTTCCATAACATAAATGGATTAACCAAATCAAGTCCGGTCTTTGCCGATGGCTTCCGTGTAGGTATTGTACGCGATCTTTATTATGACTACACACAATCCGGAAAAGTCATAGCAGAAATCGATGTAGATCCGGAATTGCGCATTCCGAAAGGTAGTACTGCTGAACTGACCTCTGAACTTATGGGAGGTGTCAAAATGAATCTATTGCTGGCAAATAACCCGCGCGAAAAGTACCAGACAGGCGATACCTTACAAGGTAGTGTCAACAATGGCGTCATGGACCAAGTAGCCGCAGTTATGCCACAAGTAGAGAAAATGCTTCCCAAGCTGGACTCAATTCTTGCCTCACTAAATACGATACTTGGAGATCCGGCAATCCCGGGTACGCTTCATAGCGTACAAAACACGATGGCGAACATGGAAGTGACCAGCCAACAATTACAGGCTATCATGAGTAAAGATATTCCCCAACTCACGCAAAAGCTGAATACTATCGGGGATAACTTCATCACAGTCAGTAATAACTTGAAAGAAATAGATTATGCCGCTGCGTTTGCCAGCATAGACTCTACATTAGCTAATGTAAAAATGATTACAGACCAGTTAGGCAGGAAAGACAATACGATTGGTTTATTATTAAATGATCCGTCGCTCTACAACAATCTGAATGCCACAACAGCCAATGCAGCCAGCCTTCTTGAAGACCTGAAATCGCACCCCAAAAGGTACGTTCATTTCTCCTTGTTCGGCAAAAAAGATAAGTAGGGAAAAACTTATTAAATAGAATAAGTCTAAATAACAGGAGCAAACAGGTTTGAAAGAAAAAGCCGCGGTAAGTCCATGTAGGAACTAAAGTATTCCCTTCTGCACAATCCATCAGAAAGTTTAAAATCCTGTTATTTAAGTGCATATTATATTATAATACAGATACTTATAAAAATGCAATAGCCCTCAAAAGGGGCTATTTACATGTAAATAGATAAGTGATTGAAAGTAAAGAGCTTATTACTTTTAACAGAAAAACAAGAAAAAACACATTTGTTTTTCTCAAATAAGATTGCGAATTTTGCAAGCGTAGAAGTTTTGCTTAATTAATAAATGTATTCAGAGCCGTTATGAGTGAATTAAATCATGTCGGGCTATGGAACCGCTGTCTTGAAATCATCAGAGACAATGTTCCGGAGCAGACATACAAAACATGGTTTCTCCCCATCATACCTTTAAAATATGAGGACAAGACGCTGGTCGTACAGGTACCCAGCCAGTTCTTCTATGAGTTTTTGGAGGACAAGTTTGTTGACTTGTTACGTAAAACTCTATATAAAGTCATTGGTGATGGTACCAAGTTATTGTATAATGTAATGGTGGATAAGAGTTCACGTACTACCGTTAATCTCGAATCTACCCCCCGCACCATTATTCCACAGAAAAAGATAATCGGCAAAGAGATACCGCAAGCGCCTATTGCAGATTTAGATCCACATCTGAATCCTGAATACAACTTCGAAACATTTATTGAAGGCTATAGCAACAAACTTTCACGCAGCGTAGCAGAAGCTGTCGCTCAGAATCCGGCAAAAACAATTTTCAATCCGCTGTTTTTCTATGGAGCGTCAGGTGTAGGCAAGACACATCTCGCAAATGCTATCGGCACAAAAATTAAAGAACTCTATCCGGACAAAAGAGTATTATATGTATCGGCACATTTGTTCCAGGTACAATATACTGACTCTGTACGTAATAATACAACAAATGACTTCATCAACTTCTACCAATCAATTGATATATTGATTATTGATGATATTCAAGAATTTGCCGGTGTTACCAAAACGCAGAATACATTCTTCCACATCTTTAATCACTTACACCAAAACGGCAAACAGCTTATCTTGACTTCGGACCGTGCTCCCGTATTGCTGCAAGGTATGGAAGAACGACTCATCACCCGTTTCAAATGGGGCATGGTAGCTGAACTGGAAAGACCGACTGTAGAATTGCGCAAGAACATCCTTCGTAATAAGATACACCGTGACGGATTACAATTCCCTCCGGAAGTAATCGATTATATCGCAGAAAATGTAGGCGACAGTGTGCGTGACTTGGAAGGCATCGTTATTTCCATCATGGCACATTCTACTATATATAACAAGGAAATTGATCTGGAACTGGCACAACGCATTGTGCGGAAGGTAGTGAAAAGTGAAAGTAAAGCGGTTACTGTTGATGACATCATCAATGTGGTATGCAAGCATTTCTCACTGGATACCGCTACAATCCATACCAAGTCACGGAAACGTGAAGTAGTGCAGGCACGCCAGATAGCTATGTTCCTCGCCAAATCTTACACAGATTTCTCAACGGCTAAGATAGGAACACTGATAGGCAACAAAGATCACGCGACTGTATTGCACGCCTGCAAAACCATTAAAGAATTACGGGAAGTAGACAAGGCTTTCCGCGCAGAAATAGATGATATCCAAGCATCATTAAAAAAGCAGGGTTAAAATCCCTGCTTTTTTATTACTTTCCAAAGATTCTCCGACATTACTTCGTTATCTTCTTTCTTATAACGTACATCAGTAAAGACTTGCGCCAAAGTTTCTTTGTTGTTTTCAAGAATAAACTGCTTATTTTCAGGCAAAGATTCCTTATAAGCATACAGGCGATCTATATCTCCAGGGGTATAATCATGATACGTCTCCTCATGTACAATAGCTTCCAACGGCAACCGATCTACCTGCGCAGGTTCCTCAGCAGGCCAACCCACTGTCACTGTTGTAATAGGAAACACCAATTCAGGCAGCTCCAGGGCCTCAATTATCATTTGCGGATTGTAAGTCGTCGTACCCAGATAGCATATACCTAATCCTTTTTCTTCCGCAGCTACACAAAAAGTCTGAGCTGCCAACAAGGCATCTACAGAACCGGTTACGAACCACTCTAAATTATTATACCCGGGAGTTGCTTTTCGTTGTTCACACCATTTAGTAAAACGACGCAGGTCTATACAAAATGTTAAAACTACAGGCGCAGTTTTCACCATCGGCTGATTAAAATGAGCCGGTGCCAGCTTAGCTTTCCTTTCTGCATCACGCGTTACAATTACACTATACACCTGCATATTCCCAACTGTAGAGGCTCGGAACGCAGAATCAAGCAAATCATTTAACAAATCAGAAGAAATATCTTTCTGCTGATATTTGCGGATTGTTCTTCTCTGTTTTAGGATTTCCATTCTTCTATTTTTTTGCAAATATAAGAAAAGAATGGCAGATTGTTACCAAAGAACAAATTTAAAGTTTATCCATGTTTTCTAAAAGGAATTAGCCCATCCAGTCAAGTTTGAAAAACAATTTTCTTTTTGGAAAACTTTTTGTTCACCACATAATGCTAATATTTTATAAATCAACAGACTATCATTCTAAAATAAAAATCTCACAGCCTGTTCATAATTTATTCTATTTTTATTTTGCTATAATAAAAAACATTCTTAGCTTTGCAATCACATTTGTTAATGATAGGTATCACTTCTACACTCTTACTTATTAAAAAAATAAATCTAAGGAAAAAAGCATCGTGGAAAAACAAACTTATTCTTACGAGGAAGCCTATGAAGAATCTTTACGATATTTTCAAGGCGACGAGTTAGCTGCACGTGTTTGGGTAAACAAGTACGCAGTAAAAGATTCTTTCGGAAATATTTACGAAAAATCTCCGAAAGACATGCATTGGAGAATAGCCAATGAAGTAGCCCGTATCGAGGCGAAATACTCTAATCCATTAAGTGCAGAGGAACTGTTCGACCTGCTCGACCACTTCAGGTACATCGTTCCGCAAGGAAGCCCGATGACCGGAATCGGTAACAATTATCAAGTAGCTTCTTTATCTAACTGCTTCGTGATCGGAGTAGATGGAGAGGCGGATTCTTATGGTGCCATCTTCAAAATAGACGAAGAACAAGTACAGCTCATGAAACGCCGTGGTGGTGTAGGACACGATTTGTCGCACATCCGCCCGAAAGGTTCTCCGGTGAAAAATTCTGCTTTAACCTCTACCGGCCTGGTGCCATTCATGGAGCGTTACTCCAATTCTACGCGTGAAGTTGCTCAGGACGGACGACGTGGCGCACTGATGCTGAGTGTATCTATCAAACATCCCGATTCAGAAGCATTCATCGATGCTAAAATGACGGAAGGTAAAGTTACAGGTGCCAATGTATCTGTGAAACTGGACGATGCATTTATGACCGCTGCTATCACAGGTACTCCATATATTCAACAATATCCAGTCAATGCCGCTGAACCAACAGTGCAAAAGGAAATCAATGCAACCAATTTGTGGAAGAAGATCGTTCACAATGCATGGAAATCGGCAGAACCGGGTGTATTGTTCTGGGATACCATATTAAAAGAATCCGTACCCGATTGCTATGCAGACTTGGGATACCGCACAGTTTCCACCAATCCATGCGGTGAAATCCCTTTGTGCCCGTATGATTCCTGCCGTTTGCTGGCTATCAATCTTTATTCCTATGTGGTAAATCCTTTCAAACCGGATGCATACTTTGACTTTGAATTGTTCCAGAAACATGTAGCGTTGGCTCAACGCATTATGGACGACATCATTGATCTGGAATTGGAGAAGATAGAACGCATCATAGAAAAGATTGACGCTGACCCCGAAAGCGAAGATGTGAGACATACGGAACGTGTATTGTGGGACAAGATTTATAAGAAGAGCGGACAAGGACGCCGCACCGGTGTAGGTATCACTGCCGAAGGTGATATGCTTGCTGCACTGGGATTGCGTTACGGTACGGAAGAAGCTACCGAATTCTCAGAAAAAGTACATAAGACGGTCGCCCTGAGTGCTTACCGTTCATCAGTAGAAATGGCAAAAGAACGTGGTGCATTCGAAATTTACGATACCGAACGTGAAAAGAATAATCCGTTCATCAATCGTTTGCGCGAAGCAGATCCCCAGTTGTATGAGGATATGAAGAAATACGGTCGCCGCAATATTGCCTGCCTTACCATTGCACCGACGGGAACCACCAGTCTGATGACTCAAACTACCTCAGGTATCGAGCCTGTATTCTTGCCCGTATACAAGCGTCGCCGTAAAGTAAATCCGAACGATACCAATGTACACGTAGACTTCGTGGATGAAACAGGAGATGCTTTTGAAGAATATATCGTCTTCCATCCCAAATTTGTTACATGGATGGAAGCACAAGGACACAATCCTTCTAAACGTTACACACAAGAAGAGATTGATGTATTGGTTGAGCAATCACCTTATTATAAAGCAACCTCAAACGATGTAGACTGGCTGATGAAAGTCAAGATGCAGGGACGTATCCAGAAATGGGTAGACCACTCCATCAGTGTGACCATCAATCTGCCGAACGATGTGGATGAAGACCTGGTAAACCGCCTGTATGTAGAGGCATGGAAATCCGGTTGTAAAGGTTGTACGGTTTATCGTGACGGCTCACGTTCGGGCGTACTCATTTCTGCCAAGAGCGATAAGAAAGAAGAAATGCCTCCTTGCAAACCGCCTACGGTAGTAGAAACCCGCCCGTCAGTTCTGGATGCCGACATCGTACGTTTCCAGAATAATAAAGAAAAGTGGGTGGCATTCGTCGGTTTGCTGGACGGACATCCTTACGAAATCTTCACCGGTCTTCAGGACGATGACGAAGGTATCATTCTGCCGAAGAACGTTACTTCCGGACACATTATTAAGAAGGTGGACAAGGACGGTAGCAAGCGTTACGACTTCCAGTTCCAGAACAAACGCGGATATAAAGTCACCATCGAAGGTCTGTCCGAAAAGTTCAACAAGGAATACTGGAACTACGCCAAACTGATCTCCGGAGTATTGCGTTATCGCATGCCTATCGAACAGGTTATCAAGCTGGTCGGCTCTTTGCAACTGGACAGCGAAAGCATCAATACCTGGAAGAACGGTGTGGAGCGCGCATTGAAGAAATACATAACGGACGGCACAGAAGCCAAAGGAAAGAAATGTCCGAACTGCGGCAACGAAACACTTGTATATCAGGAAGGTTGCCTCATTTGTACCACTTGCGGAGCTTCACGTTGCGGATAAAAACAGACCTGTGAAATGCAAGCACAAACGTTTGCATAGGAATTTAAAAAACTTAGATAGCGGTAGCTGCTTGATTATGCGGAATAATGTCTATACTTGCATAATCAATGCAGCTATTACTAAATCTAATATTATATGATACTATCTTTTCATATCGAGTACCGCACAAGTTGGGGTGAAGAGGTCAGAGTCTTAGGATCTATTCCTGAACTGGGTAACAATCAACCCGGTAAAGCCGTACCCTTACAAACAGTGGATGGCATTCACTGGACTTTAGACGCGGACATTCAAGCGCCTGAAAACGGCATCGTACAATACAGTTATCACATTTATCGCGACGGCAAAGATACACGTACGGAGTGGAACAGCCTTCCCCGCACGCTCTATGTATCGGCTGACAAGAAGAAGGTCTACCGCCTGCAAGACTGCTGGAAGAATCTGCCCGAACAGCAATACTTCTACACGTCTGCTTTCACGGAGTCCCTGCTTGCACATCCCGAACGTAGTGCCGCCCCCAAAAGCCACAAGAAAGGATTAGTGATCAAAGCGTATGCTCCGTGCATCGACAATGACCACTGCCTGGGCATTTGCGGCAACCAGAAAGTTCTGGGAGATTGGGACGCGGATAAAGCCGTTCTGATGAGCGACTCCAACTTCCCTGAATGGCAAGTCGAAGTAGACGCCTCGAAAATCAGTTTCCCGCTGGAGTACAAATTCATCCTTTATAATAAGAAAGAGCATCGTGCCGTGGCATGGGAGAACAACCCCAACCGCTACATGGCCGATCCGCAGATAGGCGCTAACGAAACACTGGTAATTGGTGACCGTTACGTTTACTTCGCCCTGCCCGACTGGAAAGGTGCCGGAGTAGCCGTGCCCATCTTCTCGCTGCGCTCCGAAAAGAGCTTCGGCGTAGGCGACTTCGGCGATCTCAGGCAGATGATAGACTGGGCAGTACTTACCCATCAGAAAGCCGTACAAATATTGCCTATCAACGATACTACCATGACGCATACATGGACGGATTCTTATCCATACAGCAGTATTTCCATTTATGCTTTCCATCCCATGTATGCGGATCTGAAACAGATGGGAACGCTGAAAGACAAAGAGAAAATGGCCGAATTCAAAAAGCGTCAAAAAGAGCTGAACGCCCTGTCCACTGTAGATTATGAAGCAGTAAACCAGACAAAATGGGAATACTTCCGCCTGATATACAAACAGGAAGGCGAGAAAGTATTGGCATCCAAAGCTTTCCGCCAATTCTTTGAAAGCAACAAAGAATGGTTACAACCATACGCCGTGTTCAGCTATCTACGCGATGCCTACAAGACGCCCAACTTCCGCGAATGGCCGAAATTCTCCGAATATAAGGCCGAAGAAATTGAGAAGCTGTGTCAACCTAAGTCCGCCGACTATCCACACATTGCCATCTACTTCTTCATCCAGTTCCACTTGCACCTGCAACTGTTGGCAGCGACGGAACATGCACGCGCCAACGGTGTAGTGTTGAAAGGTGATATTCCCATCGGTATCAGCCGCAACAGTGTAGAAGCATGGACAGAGCCTTATTATTTCAACCTGAACGGCCAAGCGGGTGCACCACCCGATGATTTCTCCGTAAACGGTCAGAATTGGGGCCTTCCCACCTACAACTGGGACGTAATGGAGCAGGACGGTTATTCTTGGTGGATGAAACGTTTCCGCAAGATGTCAGAATATTTCGATGCCTACCGTATCGATCACATCCTCGGCTTCTTCCGTATTTGGGAAATCCCGATGCATGCCGTACACGGACTGCTGGGTCAGTTTGTCCCCGCCCTGCCGATGACGCGCGAAGAAATAGAAAGCTACGGAATGGCATTCCGTGAAGATTTCTTTACAAAATCCTATATCCATGAATACTTCCTCGGACAAATGTTCGGCCCGCATACTGATTACGTAAAGCAGACCTTCATAGAGCCTACGGAAACATGGGAAATATATCGCATGCGCCCCGAATTCGACACCCAACGCAAAGTAGAGGCTTACTTTGCCGGAAAGACGGACGAAGACAGCATCTGGATACGCGACGGACTATACGCATTAATCAGTGACGTATTGTTTGTGCCCGACCGTGAAGACCCGCACAAATTCCATCCACGCATCGGTGTACAACACGATTACATCTACCGTGCCCTGAATGATTGGGAAAAGGCGGCGTTCAATCGTTTGTACGATCAGTATTACTATCACCGCCACAACGAGTTCTGGCGCGAACAAGCCATGAAGAAGTTGCCGCAACTGACGCAATCCACCCGTATGCTGGTATGCGGTGAAGACCTCGGCATGATTCCCGACTGTGTAGCTTGGGTAATGAACGATCTGCGCATCCTAAGTCTGGAGATACAACGCATGCCGAAAGATCCTTCACAGGAATTCGGACATCCGGACTGGTATCTGTACCGCTCGGTTTGCACCATCTCTACACATGATATGTCTACGCTACGCGGCTGGTGGGAAGAAGATTTCCAACAAACGCAACGGTACTACAACACCATGCTGGGGCATTACGGCGCCGCACCTGCCGTTGCCACTCCGGAACTTTGCGAACAAGTGGTACGCAACCATCTTTACAGCAACTCTATCCTGTGCATCCTCTCCTTGCAGGACTGGATGGCTATGGACGGAAAATGGCGCAACCCCAATGTACAGGAAGAGCGCATCAACGTGCCTGCCAACCCCAGACATTACTGGCGCTACCGTATGCACCTGACGCTGGAACAACTGATGAAAGCGGATAGCCTGAACGAGAAGATCAAAGGACTGATAGAACAGACCGGACGAAAAGGATAATATTCAGGTAACACATTAGTGCTTTAATTATCAGCGCATTGCATTTACATTTCATTTTCGCCATGATGTAAAAGCATTTACCGCTGGATGTAACGACCTTTACCGCTTATTGTAACGCTCTTTACCTCCTATTGTAAATGCTTTTACCTCGGCATGTAAATGGAGTTACCATTTGAGGTAAACAAGATAACAATGAAAGGAAACAGCCGTGCCCTCGTAAGGTGAAATACATTCACCTGCCGAGGGCACGGCTGTTTGTTCGTAAGATGTGATTACCTGTTCGCAGGATGACAGGATACACTGACTGCCAGAGCTTCCGTAGTACACACAAAACCTCTGGCATAGTTCACTTTCTTGTTGGAACGGTAATACTCACATTTCCCCGCCATAGCCTCAATCGTTTTCGGATTCAGCGTAGGCAGGATACAAATATACCTGTTTTCTTTGTTTACTGGGCAGTTATTCTTATTTTTGTCATTAACCTAATATTCCATTGATATGAACAGTTATATATTCCTTGATAACGTCCGTTTCTTTGCCTACCACGGTGTAGGTCAGCAAGAGCGGGAAGTAGGTAATGAATTTGTCATTAACCTGAAATTGAAAGTCGATATTGCACGTGCCGCCGAGACTGACGATGTGACACATACCGTCAGCTATGCCGATGTATACGAAAATGTGAAAGCTGAGATGGAGATACCTTCTAAATTGCTGGAACATGTTTGCGGACGTATTGTAAAGCGCCTGTTCCGCACTTTCCCCACTGTTAAAGCTATTGAACTGAAACTCGCTAAACGCAATCCGCCCATGGGAGCCGATTTGGATGCGGCAGGGGTGGAAGTACAATGTGAAAGAGTTTAAAAAGAAACCTCCTCCATTCGTTCCAGTTCGCAGCCTCGAAACTGCACCACAATGCAATGTAACTGCGTATTCTGTATCAACTGCTTCACCTTGGGAGCAGCTGTGTGCCACTTCATAACGCAACAGGTCGGGCATTAGGAAAAGATCACAGAAACCATGGTTCAGTTCCAGTTCGGGAGCAAGCAGGTAGTAGGCGTTCACACTCAGATAAGCTGTGAAAAAGCCTTGGATATTTCGCTCGCCTTCGATGGCACTGCGAACGGAAGAGTTCTCCTTGTAGGCGTGAGCAATGAATTCCAGTGATTCACGCCAATGACCATCGTAAGCCATATCGTAGAATAAGTCCAGCATACTGTTGAGATCAATATACCGTCTCTCCTGATACTCTTCCAGCATGAATTCATAATACTGCTTACGCACATTGTTGTTAGGGATGCTAGTACCATACGCTGTCCGCGTGTGGCGGTGATGGTGAGCATTCCGTAATAGAAGAGCAGACTGGGAAATATCTCCGGGTTGGCAATCTCTGTAGCAGGAAAAGTAGTGGTCAGGGCGGTGACTATCTGACCTTCCTCAGTGATTTTGCGCAGCACTCCTTTACGATTACCATCCAATCGATCCAGTTGAATAAATTTCTTCATCTTGTTGTAATCCGTACGGGTGTTGGGATCTATCATTTCTTTGGGAGATTTTCCTAAAGTAATGTAATGTCTCAGATAATAAAACACCATGTCACAGTTGAACATCTTCGGATCGCGGTCTAAGCTTGCTTCGGCGAAACAATAATTATCATACCATGGCTTCATCTCCGCTATCATGGCTTCAACGTCGCCATTGTGCTGCCCGACATCCTTATAGTATTGCAGCATTTCGCGCACATCCTTTTCGCTGAATCCCAGCATCATGTTGAATTGGAAGTCGGTACTGATGTTCCATCCGATGTTGAACCCGCTGGCATGGGTCAAGGCATGATACACCTCATTGCCTTGTTCATTAAGGACTACGTTGGTAAAATTATCATATTCATCAATGATAAGGTAAAGGGCAGCACCGGTATTGTGTGCCTGCCAATCCAGGAAGTTCAGTTTATTGGTAGAACAGGATTGCTCTTTCATATCCTTTTCGAACCCCGGATAACAATAAGGTTCATAAATAAGAGCAAAATTATTCAAGGCTCCGCTGCAATAATCATCAAAATTCCGGTCTAATGCACCTATACCTCCCACGCGCGAGAAGTCGAGATAGAGTATCTGGTATTTCCCCTGCAACGGCGTAGGATGACCGCCTATCCACAAACCTTCGAAGCGCTTCCGGAACTATTCTTTTTGGGCGATGTCATAATAAGCCCGCAACATACTTAAGAAAATGCTCTTTCCGAAACGGCGGGGACGGATGAAGAATAAACTGTTGGGCTGCTGCTCCAGTAAAGGCAGATACATGGTTTTATCCACATAATATTGATTCTGTTCCACCACTTCTACAAAGTTGGATACGCCATAAGGTATTCTTTTTACATTCTCTTCTATAATTGTTCCCGTTTTCATATTATTTCGGCAGCGATAAGACAAAAGTAACTCATTCTTGCCGAAGGAACAAACAAAGCACAGGAAAGTTTGCTGGCCTTTCATAGACTGCGATGGTAAATTAGTATGAATCGAACCATAGCTTTTCTGAATGAACTATAAAAACAGCCCTCTTATCATCAGCTTTATAAATAATTATTTATACCTTTGCTGCCAACAAAGCAAACAAATTAGACCTGACATGAAAATAACACCAATACTACTTAGCCTATTATTACTGCTCTTATCCTGTTCACAGAGCAATGAAACAGGAACATTATTCTTACATGCCGACGCACTCATGGAAGAACATCCCGACAGTGTACTCCGATTATTGGATTTACCGCCGGAAGAAATAAAAGAACTTTCCGGCAATGAACGCGCACGCTATGCACTGCTACTTACACGTGCTACAGACAAATGCAAGCTCTCCCTGTTGCCTTGCGACTCACTGCTGAACGTGGCATTAGATTATTATGACGATGATGAGAAAGAAAAAGCGGTAGCACTGCTTTACAAAGGAAGACTGGCGGTGGAAATGAAAAAAGCGGAAGAAGCAACCACTTGCTTCCAAAAGGGATTAACCATCATACAAGATTTCCCGGAAGAGCTTAAAACAAAGAATTTACTTCTCAGTTCATTGGGAAATATCTATTTTGATGCCGGATATTATGATAAATCTATGGAAATATACGAAACTATGTATGAATGTTGTACTACATACCTGGATAAATCAATAGCACTGAACAATATCAGTACATATTATTGCTTAATAGATGAAAAAGACTCTACCTTAATGTTCCAGCACCAAGCTTTGAATTATGCTATCGCTTCGGGGGATTCTCTACAGATTGCAATGTCTAAACACAATTTAAGTCTGGAATTTGATAGTTTTGATGAACTTGATTCTGCTTTATATTACGCAAAAATGGCACTCAAAGAACTACCTCAAAAGGAGAATCATGGAAACTGCTACTTCAATCTCGGAGATTTACTTTTAAAAACAGGTAAGAATAAAGACTCTGCTCTTTACTATTTAACCAAAGCCTTAGACGACATACCCATTGAAAGTAAAGCTTCATGTCTAAAAAGTTTATATAATTTTGAAAAAGAAAACGGAGATTACAAGACAGCAAATACCTATTTAGAAGAACATTCCGCCATCATAGACTCATTATTTTACATGGAACAGTCAACTGAAATACAGCAACTGATTTATGAATACAATACCAAAATGAGGGTAAGAGAGGAACAATTAAAAGGAAAGCGCATCATATACCGCACTATTGTAGGATTTGTTTCGATTTGCATGCTCATCATACTTGCTTATCAAAACCATATAAACCGGAAAAAACGTATTCAACTCCAATACAAACAATCATTAGAGCAAGCGCAGAATAAGTTATCATCTTTAGAAACTACCATTGAAAACAATCAGCTAATGATTACCTTATTAAAACAGGAACAGAACAATTTAAAGCAAGAACATGAAAACAAAGAACAACAAGTAGAAGAGAGGGAACAAACCATAGCTCGCTTAAAAGAAGAGAAACAACAGTTACTCCATTGGTTGTTTGCCCAAAGCAGCATTTACCAAAAAGTGATTACGCTATCCAAACAAACCAGTTCGAATAAAAAACAAATGAAAGCTTTAACCACTACGGAGCAGGAACAACTGAAAAAGACTGTATTCGGAATATACCAAAGTTATATATCTTTCCTCCACAATGAATATCCCAGACTAATGGAAGATGATCAATTGCTCCTTTGCCTACAGGAAACTTCGCTTAGCCCATTAGCTATTGCAATTTGTTTTGGTTATACTGATACGCACCCTCTCAATCAAAAAAAATACAGAATGAAAAAGAGAATGAGTAGAGAAGAAAGCGAGGTGTGACTACCAATTTTACTACCAATCTGTTTATCAATATATTACATTTCTATAGTGTGACTGCAAATAATGCATTCATGATAATTGTTTGCCCTAACTTTGCAACCGTAAACAATTAATTAAATATAGAAATGAAAACAAAAGTATTATTTATTCTATTATCGATATTATTCATTATACCAGTAAATGCAATGCCTCATAAAAGGCCTCGACACAAAGTGAATGCTAAAATTATTAGTTCAAGTTATAAAGTGAACACTCGCAGCCCCTTATTTTTTAACCTAACTGCCGATGAAACCAATGACAACTTGACTATTACTTTTCAATTTCCCTTAGAGGAAGCAGATATCACTGTAACTGATAAAGATAGAAACATAGTTGTCTCTGAAATGGATTCCTCCATCTATGAGGGAAAAATAGTAAACATCCATGCTCCAGAATCGGATATTTATACTATAGAGATAACCTCGCCTACCGTAGATATAATAGCAGAAATCACACTAAACGAGATTTAACTAACTATTTTATTAACAATCAAAGCAATTTAAAATTATGAAGAAATTATTATTTCTAACGGCTATTGCATTAGCCGCCATTTCATGCCAAGATGAAGAAAACAGCTTACCAATTGACAATTCTTCTCCGCAATCCCAAAAGTTTCAAGTAGTACAGATTACCGGCCAAGGAGAAATTATCCCAATAGACAATAGTAAGACGAGAAGTTCCATACAAGGAGAAACCGCTTTACAATTTGCCTCAGAAGCTGATTATCAATTGTCTTTAAAAGAAATCAACGACATGCAATCCTGTAACAGATTAGCTTATGTAGACGCCAACGATTTCATTTCATTGCAGGAGCTTGCCATGAAAGCAGATGAGGAATTGGAAGAAATTGCAAACACGGCAACCAGCGAATCTGACTTTATAACCAAATACTCACAATATGTAGAGAAATATAAGGGATTATTGATTACTAACAAATATGATAATGAAGACTTATCACTCTACGTTCCCGACGGTGATAATGTTTCTACTTACCTTGTAAACAGCAGTCGTAAAGTAGTTATCGGGAACGAAGTTAAGAAAATTTCGCTTTCCGATGATATGAGCGAATCAGACAAAGCTGTATACGCTTATACCCCACTCTCCGGTGAAACTAATATCTTCAATTTTCAAAACTTTATTGAAGACAAGAAAAAACAACAGGTAGAGTGGAGCTAAAGAGTACAAGTGAAATATCTGTCCATGTGGGGTGCCAAAAGAAAACATGGCTCGGTTGGAAAAGAGATAATAATAGAGATGTGTATTTTCAGTTAGTTGCATCTCCAATGTACTTTACTCTACCTAATGCAACAGGAGATCCTTACAATCTTGACTTCGTACGTTTCCACGCATTCCACAATGATGGAAAAATTGACTGGAGTGCAGGTGGTTTGAAACCCGGAGCCACTTCTTTATCAGGAAAAATATCTGTATGGACAGACATAACCGCTAATACATCAGAACAAGTATCATACACAAATGTATTTGCAAGGTATGTGGGTAAATATGGTACCTATGGAACCCACACGCTACCCAAATTAGAAGGTGGTTCATACGGAGGAGATTTCACACTAGCATTTATAAGATAATTATGAAAAGACTTACACTATTTCTATTATTAGCACTATACCTATCACTACAAGTCTCCGCACAAGTAAGATTTGGTGTAGATGCAGGAATGAACTTGACACACTTCAAAAGTAGCAGTGATCACCAAGCTCAAAAGATAGGTGGTATGGGGGCAGGATTCCAAATCGGAGGAACTGTAGATTATGAGTTTAAAAGACATTGGATGCTGATGTCAGGAGCCTCATTCATGCAAACCCAAAGCAATATGGAAATGTCATATAGTATGCTTCCCCGTTTCCCGGATGCTAAGATAAAACTGAACCATATTGTTATCCCGCTAAAGGTGGGATACAATATCCAAGTCAGTAGGAAATTAAGTTTGATACCTTCTATCGGAATATATGGTTCGTATAATTTTAGTGCAGGTAAATGCCCATTAGACATAAATTATCCATCTGATGGCAAAGAGAATATAAAACATGTGAAGTGGAACCCTATGAAAGGATATTCTTACGAAATTCCCATCATTAATTCGCCTGGTTCCACCCAAAAGGTAGAACTTGGTGCTCTTCGCCACTGGACTTATGGAGGAATTGCAGGGCTGAAAGCTGTTATCGGCAGGCATTATACAGTATCATTCCAATACTATGAGGCCATTAAGCGAATACAGTATCAGTGTAGTATAAGAGATTATGGCTATCAGCTTTCTGTAGGATATATATTCTAAATCCTATAGTTGCAAAGAGCAATTGAGAAACACCATCTTCGGGTTATACAATAATTGCATTTCCAAAAATATCATGTTTTTTACGGAATGAAATCCGCAAAAAACATGATATTTTTGGATTTACGCTTGTTATCTGTTATCTTTGCTTTCAGAAAAAAGCAATAAGAGTATGATAACAAGAGTATTAGAAGAAAGCATACGAAATAAACTGGGACAAGATAAAGCCATTGTCATCATGGGGGCACGCCAAGTAGGTAAGACTACCTTATTGAAACATCTGTTCAAAGCAAAAGAAGGTATATTGTGGCTCAATGGAGACGAACAGGATACTCGTGCACTTTTTGAAAACATCTCGGCAACGCGTTTGAAGTATATCTTCGGCAATAATAAAACTGTTATCATAGATGAAGCACAACGAATTGAAGACATTGGGATAAGACTTAAACTCATCACAGACCAACTGCCGGACATTCAGCTGATAGCAACCGGAAGCTCTTCTTTCGACCTTGCCAACAAAATCAATGAGCCACTGACCGGAAGGAAATGGGAATATAAAATGTATCCCCTCTCCTTTGAGGAGATGGTAAATCATCATGGACTTATGGATGAGAAAAGACTACTTCCCCACCGACTGGTATATGGCTATTATCCGGACGTAGTGAACCATCCCGGCTCAGAGGTTGAAATTCTGAAACTACTTTCCGACAGTTATTTATATAAGGATATCCTGGATTGGGAACATATAAAGAAAGCCGACAAAATAGTAAAACTATTACAAGCTCTTGCTTTCCAAGTAGGTTCCGAAGTTTCATATAATGAATTAGGGCAACTGTGTGATTTAGATCCAAAGACAGTGGAACGTTATGTCATTTTATTGGAGCAGTCATATATCATCTTCCGCTTAGGATCTTTCAGCCGTAATTTACGAAATGAACTAAAGAGTAGCCGAAAAATATATTTCTATGACAACGGCATCCGCAACGCGGTCATCGCCAACTTTGCATTAGCCGAAACCCGCCCTGATATTGGAGCATTATTCGAAAACTTTATAGTATCGGAACGAATGAAGTTTTTACATTACCACCACCTATGGTATAATACATGGTTCTGGCGCACCACTGCCATGCAAGAAATTGACTTCATTGAAGAAGGCAACGGGCAACTGGCAGCTTATGAGTTTAAATGGAATCCAAAGAGAATCGCCAAAGTTCCAAAAACATTTACAAACAGTTACCCGAACGCTACATTCAATGTTATCACGCAAGATAATGTGGAAGAGTTTCTATTATAATTATTACCTACCACCGGTTATTACATTGGAGAAGGGCAAAGAAAGGGACTTATAAATGCAGCATAACAGCAAAAAGTCGTCCTTATTTTCTCCTTTATCCTCTCTTTTTCTTCCGCTTTTTGGCAGACTCCACCGCCTCGGCAACCACCGGTTTATTTTCAAATCGTTTGGTGTAGCCAGTGTAATCCGGAACCGTACGTTCGTACATAGGATCTACAAACAACGGACTTGAAATAATATGGTCTGCCGTACTACGGTTACAGCAGAAAACGATATTCTCAACCCCGGCCAGACGAGTCAGCGCTTTTACATCCGTATCATGCGGCTGCAACGTCATAGGATCAGTGAAGAAGAAAAGGTAATCAATCTCACCGTCCACAATGCGGGAACCCATTTGCTGGTCACCACCCAAAGGACCGGATTTCAGAATGGTAAAGTCCCACTCAACATCGGGATGCTTTTCCTTAAGAGCCTCAAGGATAAGAGTTCCTGTAGTACCTGTACAGTAAAACTTGTGCCCCATAAGCAACTCGGAGTTCCAGAGAACCCACTCGATGAGGTCTTTCTTCATGGCGTCGTGCGCCACCAGTCCAATCTTTCTAACTAATTTTGTCATAAGCCAATACCGTTTTAATAATAAAACAATCGGTAAAAAGAAAAAGCTATAATTGCGAGAAAAATTTCTTTCCACGTAAATAATACTGCGCCAAGATACTGCTTTTTGTCCATTCCGGTATCACGGAAAGGGAAGTTTTTTTCAGGTTCTCTTCGCGTGCAGCAGTGAAAGAAGGACGTAACCAACGATATTCACGGCGTGCACGAAGTACAGCCAATGCATTGGGGAACTGAAGTTTAAGAGCAAAGTTCAATGCAGCCACATAGTCGAGGACAGCACGGATACGCATCACCGAAGACAATTCTTCCGAAGGCAGGTTCTTGTAAAGCATGACAAGATTATTACGAAAATTAAGGTAAGTTTTTCGGGGATTTTCTTTCTTTAAAGTAGCACCGCCTACATGATAAACCACACTTTGCGGCACACATACAATCTGCCTGCCACGTGCACGAAGCCTCCAGCACAAGTCAATCTCTTCCATGTGGGCAAAGAATCGTCCGTCCAGCCCTCCGGCCTCACGATAATCTTTCAGGCGGATAAACAAGGCTGCACCCGTAGCCCAAAATATAGGAATAATGGTATCGTATTGCCCTTTGTCCTCCTCTACCACGCCCATAATCCGCCCACGACAGAACGGATAGCCGTAATGATCGAGAAAGCCGCCTGCCGCACCTGCATACTCAAACTTCTCCTTCTGCCGCCAACTCCGTATCTTCGGCTGGCAAGCTGCTGCCTCAGGATGTGCCCCCATATAATCAGCCAATGGCTGAAGCCAATGCTCCGTCACTTCCACATCCGAATTGAGAAGTACCACATACTCAGCATCCACTTCCTGTAAAGCCATGTTATAACCATCGGCAAAACCCTGGTTTTCTTCCAACAGTATCAATCGGACGGTAGGAAACTCCCGGCAAAGCATCTCAACAGATGCATCCGTTGAACCATTATCAGCAACATACACCACAGCACCGTCTGCTTCGGAAAAGCGTACCACGGAGGGAAGAAATGAGCGGAGCATTTCGCACCCGTTCCAGTTTAATATTACAACTGCTATCTTATCCATTTTGTTTCTCCAGTTCTTCACGTTTCAGTTTCCAACGCTTATGAGACCAGAACCAATAGGCAGGAGCACGACGAATCGTTTGTTCCAGACGGCGTACGAAAAGTTCGGTTATCTCCCCTTCAGCTGTCTGTTTAGGGGTTTCGGTTAGCAAATCGAAGTAGGCTTTGCAATGTCCTCTGCCCTGCCTCTCCAATTCACAATAAAATACAGGGTAATTCATCATCCTGGCAATACGTTCACCTCCATCCATAAATACGGTTTCCTGGTTCAGGAAAGTAGTCCAGTGGTGAGCTTCGTTACGATTGGGCGATTGATCGGTAATCAAACCAACCACTACATGCTTCCCTTCACGGCGCAACCGGATCACTTCGCGGGCAGTAGAGTGCTTCGGCACATTATAACCACCATGCCGGGCACGGATAAGCTTAAACATTTCGTCCACATACTTATTTCGCAAGGGTTTATACACCTGTAGCGGCACATCTTCCGGCTTCATGAAAGCTCCCATTGCTGTCAACCACTCAAAGTTGGCATAATGGGGAATGAGCACAACAATGCCTCCATGTTTTTCGAGCATGGCAAGATATTCTTCTGTGTTACCATACTCCATACGTCGGGAAAGGTCTTCGAATGACATACGCATCATCTTGATTTCTTCCAGCATATAATCGCAGATGTAGTGATAAAACTCACGCTCAATTTCACGAAGTTCGGCTTGAGACTTTTCCGGAAAAGAATTCTTTAGGTTTTTACGAACCACCCCACGACGGTAATGCACCACATGGCGCATCAAGAGATAGAGTCCGTCGGACAATATATAGAGTGCCCGGAAAGGAAGCAAAGCCAGCAACCACATACCTGCGTAAGTCAGCCAGTAGATAAGTTTCGATTTCATACTTTTCTTATACCTTATTATAATAGTAAAGTTCCCTGCAACGCCGTCCCGTCTTCATTGAAATCGCCCAAGCGTACAGATACCACTTGATTGTCCAGTGTATCATTATGGGGAACCTCTACCCGGATATAATTAGCTGTAAAGCCATGCATCGGTGCACCCGGTTTGGAACGTTCCAGCAATACCGGCATAGTTTGTCCGATATAGCGGGCATAGAATGCATGTGTCTTTTCATCCGAAAGTTCCAAAAGGCGCTGACTGCGACGGTGCTTTTCCTCCGGAGTTACTACATGGTCTATCTTCAAAGCCTGTGTACCCGGCCGTTCGGAATAGCTGAACACGTGAAGTTGGGTCACATCCAGACTCTTAATAAATTCATAAGCCTGCTCAAAGTATTCATCCGTTTCACCCCGCGTACCCACTATGACATCCACACCGATAAAAGCGTCGGGCATCATTTCTTTCACTCTCTGCACTTTGGAAGCGAAGAGTTCCGTATCATACCGACGGCGCATCAGTTTTAAAACGTCGTCACTACCGGACTGCAATGGAATATGGAAATGAGGCATAAAGCTGCGGGAATGCGAAACGAACTCTATTATCTCATCAGTCAGCAAATTAGGTTCTATGGAAGAGATACGATAACGTTCAATACCTTCTACCTCGTCCAACGCCTTCACCAAGTCGAAGAAAGTCTCTCCGGTACTCTTGCCGAAATCGCCAATGTTAACGCCGGTCAACACAATCTCCTTTCCCCCTTCGGCTGCAGCCTGACGCGCCTGTTCTACCATAGAGGCAACCGTTCCGTTGCGGCTCCGTCCGCGAGCAAAAGGAATGGTGCAATAGGAACAATAATAATCGCAACCATCCTGTACTTTCAGAAAATAGCGAGTACGATCTCCCCGTGAGCAGGACGGCGCAAATGAATGGATATCTTTCAACGCTGAAGCATACGCCTCTCCCGACTCATTTTTCTGTAAATTACCGAGATATTGAAGTAAGTCCTTTTTCTGTTCGGCACCAAGTACCACGTCTACCCCCTCAATCTTTGCAACGGTTTCGGGCTTCAACTGGGCATAACATCCGGTCACAACCACGAAAGCGCCCGGATGTTGCTTCACCAGGCGATGAATAGCCTGGCGGCATTTCTTATCTGCCACCTCCGTCACCGAGCAAGTGTTCACTACACAGATGTCTGCTTTCTCTCCCTTACGTGCCGTACGCACGCCTGCTTCCCGCAAAATCTTACCGATAGTAGAGGTTTCCGAAAAGTTCAACTTACACCCTAACGTATAGTAAACCGCTGTCTTATTTTGAAATATATTGGTATCAATCATATCTATTCTAAACACATTTCCGCCACAAAGTTACATATAATTCTTAGAATTTTCCTACTTTTGCACAAATCATCAATTTTCGTGCAATGATACAAGAGAACTTTATCAAACTCTACGAGCAGAGTTTCCGTGAGAACTGGGACCTTCCTTGCTACACCGATTATGGTGAAGACGAGAGTTATTCCTATGGACAAGTAGCACAAGAAATAGCTAAATTGCACTTGCTATTCAAACATTGCAGCCTGCGCCGGGGCGATAAAATAGCTGTTATCGGCAAAAACAATTCCCGTTGGTGCATTGCTTATATGGCAACCATCACTTATGGAGCCATCGTTGTCCCCATCCTTCAAGATTTTAATCCGAACGATGTACATCATATCGTCACTCATTCCGAATCTGTTTTTCTCTTTACCAGCGATGCCATCTGGGACCATCTGGAAGAAGAACGGCTGACCGGACTGCGTGCCGTGTTCTCCCTTTCCGATTTCCGTTGCCTTCACCAGCGTGACGGTGAAACAATCAACCGTTTCCTCAAACATCTGGATGACGAAATGCATGAAACTTATCCGAAAGGTTTCCGTCGGGAAGACGTACAATATACAACTCTCTCTAATGATAAGGTGATGCTGCTGAACTATACTTCAGGAACCACAGGTTTCAGTAAAGGCGTTATGCTAACAGGAAACAATCTGGCAGGCAATGTCACTTTCGGTATACGCACCGAGCTATTAAAGAAAGGAGATAAAGTATTATCTTTCTTACCTTTAGCCCATGCCTACGGCTGTGCCTTCGACTTTCTCACGGCCACTGCCGTGGGAACCCATGTCACACTTCTGGGTAAAGTCCCCTCCCCCAAGATACTGATGAAAGCTTTCGAGGAAGTAAAGCCCAATCTCATTATTACCGTACCGCTTGTTATCGAGAAAATCTATAAAAATGTTATCCAGCCCACTATCAATAAGAGAACTATGAGGTGGGCACTCAGTATCCCCTTACTCGACGGACAAATTTATGGGCAAATCCGTAAAAAACTGGTAGATGCCCTAGGCGGACGCTTCAAAGAAATCATCATCGGTGGAGCCGCCATGAACCCGGAAGTGGAAGAGTTCTTCCACCGCATCAAGTTTCCGTTCACTATCGGTTACGGTATGACAGAGTGTGCTCCATTGATCAGCTACGCTCCCTGGAACGAATTCATCCCGACTTCTTCCGGTCGTGTACTCGACATCATGGAAGCCCGGATTTATAAAGAAAATCCGGAAGCTGAAATTGGTGAGATACAAGTGCGAGGCGAAAATGTAATGGCAGGATATTATAAAAACCCGGAAGCCACGAAGGAAGTTTTCACCGAAGACGGCTGGCTGCGTACCGGTGACTTGGGAAAGCTGGACGATAATAATAATCTCTATATCCGTGGCCGCAGCAAGACCATGATCCTCAGTTCCAGCGGGCAGAATATTTTCCCCGAGGAAATTGAAGCACGTCTCAACAATCTGCCATTCGTTCTGGAAAGTCTGATTATCGAGCGTAATAAGAAACTGGTCGCTTTGGTTTATGCAGATTATGAAGCGCTGGATTCCCTTGGCCTGAACCAAACGGAAAATATCAAAACCATTATGGATGAGAATCTGAAAAACCTGAATAACAGTGTGGCCAGTTACGAAAAAGTAAGCCAGATACAGCTCTACCCTAACGAATTTGAGAAAACTCCCAAAAGGAGTATCAAGCGCTACTTATATAACAGTATTGCAGAAGATTAGTATGTTATTAAACATACAAAAAGTCGTCAAAAGGGGCTAACCTCCAAAAAAAACATAAAAAAAGTTGGGATTTGGAGAACAACCTATCAAAAAAGTACATACCTTTGCAACGTTTTAATAAAGCAATTGATTGTATTACGTTTTTTAAAAAGCAAAGAAAATGAAAAAATTAGTTTTGATGGCTGTAGCTATCGTAGCAGTATCTTTCGCATCTTGTGGTAACAAACAAGCTGACGCTGAAAAAGCAACAGCAGATTCTATCCGTATTGCTGACTCAATCGCAGCAGTAGAAGAAGCAGCTGCAGCAGCAGCTGAGGCAGCAGCCGCAGCAGCAGATACTGTAGCAGTAGATAGCGCAGCAGTTGTAGCTGAATAATTTCAGAACAACACACTGAGAGAATTGAAAGTCTGACGTGCGAAAGCACGAACAGACTTTTTTTATACCCATCTGCACCATCCTGAAGATACTCAGTGATTCATCACTTTTCCTATTTGATTATTTCAGAAAATCCTTATCTTTGCTAATCTCCATATTATACTAATATTATGAAAAAGAAACTGATAGAAAAAATTAAGCGATCAGCTATCAAAGGAAGATTAGGTGATTTCACCTGCAATTTCATCGCAGTCGTACTGGGTATTGCAATCACATTCGTGGGAAGTGATATGATTCAGGAGCACAATAAAAAAAAAGAGGTGACACAGGCCCTACAGTTGGTCAAAAGTGAATTACTTATCAACCGGGAAACAATAGAAGAGATGATGAAAATAGAAATATTCAACAAAGAAGGTGCATGCTACCTGCTTCAATACAAAGACAAAATGAATGAAGCGTCCTCCGACTCTCTGAATTACTACGGCTATTTCCCATTCCAATCACAAAATTTTCTTCCGGTCACTGATGCTATGGAAATGCTCAGAGCTTCTTCTGTCATGCAAAATATTAAAAACAAAGAGCTTGCTGTCGAAATCATCCAAGCCTATGCCGTAATAAAAAACGCACATCTTTTTTATGAAGGGTTCTCCAAAGCAAAAGACATGGCGATAGAAAAGTATACCAGTCAGCAAGAATTTAGAGAAATTTCTAATGAAAATAAGTCATTAAGAGAAACCTGGGAGTTTGCCTTCCGCATCCCAGAAGGTTTTGCTGCCATGCGGCAAATCTCTTTTGTACATGATGACCCGCATCTCACATACAGCCACTACATGGAACTAATTGATAAAACAATTACCTTTATTGATAAAGAATACAATTAGAACTAACATGCAGTAATAAAAAAGCCCGGCCTCCTTCCGGAAACCAGGCTTCTTTTATATAGGAAGTTTTTAAATTATGCTTCTTCAGCAACAACTTCAAAAGGAATCTCTACAGAAACTTCCTTGTGCAGCTTAACGATAGCTTTATATTGGCCAACTTCTTTCACAGCGTCTTTTACAACGATGATCTTACGGTCAATTTCATGACCTAACTTAGCCAATTCTTCTGCAATCTGGATGTTACCAACAGAACCGAAGATAGTACCAGTTGAGCTAACTTTAGTAGCGATCTTCAAAGATACGCCTTCCAATTTAGCTGCCAATGCTTCAGCATCCTTCTTGATTTTTTCCAATTTGTGAGCACGTTGCTTCAAATCTTCAGCCAACATTTTCTTTGCAGCAGGAGAAGCAATCACAGCTTTACCTGTCGGGATGAGGTAGTTACGACCATAACCAGACTTAACAGTTACGATATCGTTCTTATAACCCAAGTTTACAATGTCTTCTTTCAATATAATTTCCATACTTTCCTCCTCCTATTATTTCATCATGTCAGTTACATAAGGCAACAATGCCAAGTGACGGGCTCTCTTTACAGCTTGAGCTACACGACGTTGGAACTTCAAAGAAGTACCGGTGATGCGACGCGGAAGGATCTTACCTTGTTCATTCAAGAATTTCTTCAAGAATTCAGGATCCTTATAGTCGATATACTTAATACCACTCTTTTTGAAACGGCAGTATTTTTTCTTCTTAACGTCCACTGACGGCGGAGTTAAATATCTGATTTCTGATTGAACTTGTGCCATGATTAATCCTCCTTTTTAGTTGATTTAACACTTCTTCTCTTCGCAGCGTATTCAGCAGCGTACTTGTCTTGCTTGAAAGTCAAGAAACGGATAACGCGCTCATCACGACGGAAGTTAAGCTCTAACTTGTCAATTACAGTAGGGTCTGCATTGAACTCAATCAGCTGATAGAAACCTGTTGACTTCTTCTGGATAGGATATGCCAGTTTTTTCAGTCCCCAGTTTTCCTCATTTACGATCTCAGCACCTTCAGCAGTAAGAATGCCTTTGAATTTTTCTACCGCTTCCTTCATCTGAACATCAGACAAAACGGGAGTTAAAATGAAAACGGTTTCGTATTGATTCATACTTGTTTAATTAATGAATTAATAATTCGTTTAAAAATTTGCGGTGCAAAGGTAGGGATTTTATTTTGATCTACAAACATTTAATGTTTTTTTGTGCTGCGAGGATAGGATTTATCATGGAAGTGACTTACCTTTGCAAAGTTGTTTAAACAATAATTTCATGATCGAGCAATTCAACTTTGACATCCGGCTTATCTTTGCCATACTGAATGGTAAAGTTTCCGCCGCAATCAACCGAAAACTGTCCCGTAACTTCCGCCAGAACGGTTTGGAGATTACTCCGGAGCAGTGGACCGTCCTTATCTTTTTGTGGGAAAAAGATGGAGTGACGCAACAAGAGTTGTGTAATGCAACTTTTAAGGACAAACCCAGTATGACGCGCCTGATAGATAATATGGAACGCCAACATTTAGTAGTTCGTATCTCTGACAAGAAAGATCGCCGCACCAATCTGATCCACCTCACCAAAGACGGAAAAGAACTGGAAGAACAAGCACGAGTGATTGCCAACCAAACTCTGAAAGAGGCATTGCATAGTATCACTGTGGAAGAACTGCGCGTAAGTCAGGAAGTATTAAGAAAAATATTTTTTAATACGAAAGATTAGTGCAAAATACAGCGAAAGAATTAGTATAAACGGCTTATGGAAAGCCTGCAAAACCAACTATTTACCCTCAATAATAGTTTTTTTGCAAAAATAATTTCGCTTGTTAAAGAATTATGCTTTTCTTTGTGACAAGAATATAATAATCTATTAAAATACACACACATGAAAGGTTTATTAAAAAATCTGGGCTTGATATTAGTCTTGGTAGGAGCTGTAATTTTGGTTGCATGTTCTCTTACCGGTAATGTAAACAACAATGCCATTTTAGGTACATCAGCAGTTTTGATGGTACTGGGATTGATTTCATACATTATTATCAATAAGAAATTGGCAGACTAATCATCGGAAAAGAATAAAAAGGGCGGTTACTTTGTATAAGTAACCGCCCTTTTTGTTTTGTGAAGAGCAAGAAGCTATTAAGCTTCCGGCTCCGGTGTTATCAGTTTGTATCCTTTTCCGTGGATATTGATGATTTCAATAGAAGGATCTTCTTTCAGATGCTTACGCAACTTCGTGATGTACACGTCCATACTACGGGCATTGAAATAGTTGTCATCAATCCAGATGGTCTTCAAAGCAAAGTCACGCTGCAGGATTTCATTAGCATGAGCGCAGAGCAATCCCAATAGTTCAGACTCTTTCGTAGTCAGCTTCGTTTGCTTTTCAGGTGTAGACAAAATCTGTTTCTGTGTATCGAAAGTGAACATACCAATCTTGTAGATATTGCTCTCTTTGTTCTTCTTTCCACGTACACGTCTCAGGATAGCTTCAATTCTGAATGTCAACTCTTCCATACTGAATGGCTTGGTGATATAATCATCCGCACCGATCTTAAAGCCTTCCAGAATATCTTCTTTCAGTGTCTTTGCAGTCAGGAAGATGATAGGAATTTCGGCATTTGCAGCACGTACTTCCTGAGCCAGTGTGAAACCATCTTTCTTTGGCATCATTACGTCAAACACACACAAGTCATATTTATTCTTCAGAAAAGCTTTGTATCCAGCTTCGCCGTCGGGATATAACTCGGCAGAATAACCTTTCGCCTGTAAATATTCTCTTAAAAGCATGCCAAGATTTTCATCATCTTCGCACAATAAAATACGCAGTTTCTCGTCCATATCATTAATTTTTAAGTAAAGGTAATGCAATAATAAATTTAGTTCCAACGTTTAGTTCACTCTCTGCCCGGATGGTTCCCTTGTGATCTGTTATGATCTTCTTCACATAAGAAAGTCCTAATCCGAAGCCCTTCACATCGTGCAGATTACCTGTATGCACGCGGTAGAACTTTTCAAATATCTTTTTCAAATTCTCTTTTTTAATACCTATACCGTTATCCTGGATAGAAATCATCAGCTTACCCGGTTCATTCCAGGTCTTCACTTTCAATTCCAAATCCGCATCCGGTCTCTTATACTTCACCGCATTATCCATCAGATTGAAAATCACATTCGTAAGATGCATTTCATCTGCAAATATATCCGGGTCTGTTGCGTTCAGTTCCGACTCTATATTACCGTTATAACGCTCCACCTTTAAGGTGAATGTGTTGATAACACCTGTAATCAACTCATTGGCATCCAGTTCCTTCATTTTCAAGGTAGCCTTCTGCTTGTCGAACATCGACATTTGAAGAACCTTTTCTACCTGGAACCTCAATCGTTTCGTCTCATCATTGATGACCGTCGATATATGCTGGAACATAGCAGGTGATTTCCCCACTGCGGGGTCTTTCAACATCTGTGCTGCCAGTGATATCGTTGATATCGGTGTTTTGAATTCATGCGTCATATTGTTGATAAAGTCATTCTTCATCTCCGTCAGTTTCTTTTGGCGGAACACGATATAAATCGTGAAGATGAATGTTATCAGCAGTACAAAGGTGAATATCATCGACGGTATCATAAAGTTGACTGAGTCGAAAATATAATCCCTTTTACCCGGGAAATGTATCTTTACGATGCTCATACGGGCAGGTGGATCGTTCAGGAACAAAGGTTGGGAATAAGAATACTCATTACCTTCATCCACATAGTCCGAACAGCGATATACTTCCCGCCCATCCCGATCAATCACCTTAAAGTGATAAGCCAGATCAATTCCGTTATCTACCAAACCCGACTTTAAGTACTGATCCAGATTCTTAAAGTTGATGCGCTCCTCTATTGGTTTGTCACTTGCCGTATACACCATCTGCCAAGCCACTTCATCCAACAGGTTACGCTGGTATACATAACGATTCTTCACGAAATCGACATACGAGCGAGCTGTTTTAGGTATCGTTTTAGCGCCATGTTTACGCGAAATCATCGCTCTCGGCAACTCCGACGGATTATTCGTTATCGTCTGCAGTTCTATAGCTGAATACTGAGAACCATCCGGCGATGTAGCCGTAAACCGCTGTGTCTGCACCACTGATTTACCCTGCGCAGTCAATTCCCACGCTCTCTTTTCCGCCTCGGTGATGTCCTCCCGCAACCAGCGGGCAACCTCATCGGACTCCACTTCTTTGGAAGCAGCCATCAGTCCACGCTTCACCGATTCATCAAATTGCTCGTTACGCATCTTTACCATCTTCTCTATGTAGCTGATTTGCAGGTACAAGAGACTGAGGAAAGACAACCCCATAACGACGCCTAATATCCATATTGTTGACTTCTTCATAGTCACAAAATTAACACTCCCTAATTAACACTCCTAACACATTAACCTGATTTAACCGCAAGTTCTCGTAAATTAACCGAAAAGTGTTTTTTAAGTTGCATTACGAGCATTATAACAAATAGGAGTCTCTTTGGTTTGCAAATTTAATAAAAAATTAATTATTCACATTCACATTTGCACATGTTCTTAATCAGTGTTAATAAAAAAGCCATTACCCCTCGTTCTGAGGGAGTAACGGCTTTAACAAATTATAAAAACAGACGAAGTGAAGTCTTTTATTCTTCAGCTTGCTTAGCTTCGAACTCCTTAACCAACTTATCTTGTACATCACTTGGAACAAGTTCGTAGCTGGCAAATTTCATGATAAATGAAGCACGTCCTCCTGTCAAAGAACTCAAAGCTGTAGAGTAAGATGACATTTCTTTCAAAGGTACTTTAGCACTCAGCTTTTCATAACCAGCCTCACTACTCATACCCATAATCATGGCACGGCGTCCCTGTAAGTCACCCATTACATCACCCATTCTATCCGACGGAACAAATACTTCCACATCATAGATAGGTTCAAGAATCTTCGGACCTGCATTCTTGAATGCTTCACTAAATGCATTACGACCAGCCAGCATGAAGGAAATTTCATTGGAATCTACCGGATGCATCTTACCATCATACACGATTACACGCACATCACGAGCATATGAGCCTGTCAACGGTCCTTGTTCCATGCGAGCCATGATACCTTTCAGGATAGCCGGCAAGAAACGTGCATCGATAGAACCACCCACGATACTATTAACAAATACTAGTTTACCACCCCATTCCAATGGAACTTCTTCAGTACCTTTCACATTGATCTTGAATTCCTGTCCACCGAACTTATAAGTATCGGGCACCGGCATACCTTCGTAGTAAGGCTCTACAATCAAATGTACTTCACCAAACTGGCCTGCACCACCCGATTGTTTTTTATGGCGATAGTCTGCACGAGCCGCCTTCGTAATAGTTTCACGATACGGGATTCTCGGCTCTTCATACTTGATTTGCAATTTTTCGTTATTTTCCAAACGCCACTTCAACGTACGCAAGTGGAACTCACCTTGTCCGTGAACAATAGTCTGGCGCAACTCTTTGGACTGCTCTATCACCCAAGTCGGATCTTCCTCGCGCATACGGTTCAAGATAGCCATCATTTTCTCCGTATCGGATTCATTCAGAGGTTTGATAGCACGGGAGTATTTAGAATTCGGATACTTAACAAAATTGAAACGATTTTCAGAGCCTTTACCATTCAATGTATTTCCGGTATGCACGTCCTTCAATTTCACAGTACAACCGATATCACCAGCCACCATTTCTTCCACCTTAATACGGTTGGCACCTGCACAAGCATAAATCTGGGCGATACGTTCTTTTGAACCACGGTCAGCATTCGTAAAGTCTTCACCTTCGTGCACTTTACCGCTCATAACCTTGAAATACTGAACATCACCGATATGAGGTTCAACAGCGGTCTTAAAGAAATAAAGGGATGTAGGTCCATTCGGATCCGGTTTCACAACTTCACCGCGTGTATTATGTACAGGAGGCATTTCGTCTACAAACGGAACCACATTACCCAGGAATTCCATCAAACGACGCACACCCATATCTTTACCTGCACAAACACAGAATACGGGGAACATGCCACGTGAAGCCAGTCCCTTACGGATACCTTCACGCATTTCATCTTCCGTCAGAGACTCTTGTTCAAAGAATTTCTCCATCAGGCTTTCATCGTGTTCTGCAGCTGCTTCCACCAATGCTTTATGCAATTCGGTTGCTTTTTCCATTTCCTCTGCAGGAACATCTTCAATAGTAGGTGCACCACCTTCGGGACCCCACGAATATTTTTTCATCAAAAGTACATCAATCAACGAATTGAAGTTCGGTCCGGTAGCCAACGGATATTGTACGGGAACTACCTTCGAACCATAAGCAGACCTCAACTGCTCAAGTACCATATCATAATCACACTTCTCATGGTCAAGCTGGTTCACCAGGAAAATCACCGGTTTACCTAACTTTTCTGTATATCGGAAATGATTTTGGGTACCTACTTCAGGACCATATTGGCCATTCAGAAGCAATATTGCAGTATCGGTAACATTGAGTGCTGTCATGGCAGCTCCAACAAAGTCATCACTTCCCGGACAATCTATAATATTAAGTTTTTTACCGTTCCACTCCACATGGAAAACGGTGGAAAACACTGAATAGCCATATTCTTGCTCCACCGGGAAGTAATCGCTGACTGTATTCTTGGCAGTAATTCTGCCGCGACGTTTTATAATACCACTCTCAAAGAGCAGCGCTTCTGTGAGAGTGGTTTTACCCGAGCCATCATTGCCAAGCAGGGCAATGTTCTTAATTTCATTCGTCTGATATACTTTCATGATATATAAGATTTAAAATGAATAACTCAGTATGCCTTCGCATACCCTTAACTTTTAGTGAGGCGCAAATTATGAATTTATCAAAAGAAAAGCAATAAATCGATAGTGTTACTAAACTATGTTATGTAACACATCACTACTAACAGAAAGATTTTCTTAACTTTACAGCAAAATCATTAACCCCCAAACTTACAATGAAAGAACTACTATCATCTATTGTACTGCTCATCCTCCTAGCATTTACCGGATGTCAATCCGGAAATTCATCCCACAAACAACGACCTCTTATCGGCCTATCTTGTTCACATCCCAGCGACTATTCGTCTGCACGAACGACTTATACCGAATCAGTCATACAAGCCGGAGGCACTCCAATGCTTATACCAGTCACAACAGACAGTATAGTTCTGGCAGACATCATCAGTCGGCTGGACGGGATTATTTTAATTGGAGGAGCGGATATACATCCTTCTTATTATAATGAAGAACCTATCGAGCAACTGGGAGAGGTAGATTCACTGCGTGATGTTTATGATATTTCCCTTATCCGCCTTGCAGCGCAACGTGGTGTACCCATGTTGGGAATCTGCCGGGGCGAACAATTAATCAATGTGGCATTCGGTGGCACACTCTATCAGGATATTCCAGCCCAACATCCGGATACTACCGTGCGACATAATCAGGAAGAGCCGAGTAGTGTACCCACTCATGCAGTCAACTTGCTTCCCGATTCTGAAATGGCACGGATAACAGGAGAGACACAACTATTTACCAACACCCACCATCATCAGGCCGTCAAGCAAGTGGCACCCGGTTTCCGGATTACGGCATGGGCTACGGACAGTATTCCCGAAGCCATTGAAAACATTGAAGGAAAAACTATCTGGGGAGTGCAATTCCACCCGGAAGCATTAACGGTAGCCGGTGATAGCATATCTGCCAGATTCTTCTATTTTCTGGTTGATCAAGCAATCGCATTCCGGCAAAGCAAATAATAGTCTTATCCATTACCGGACATATTCAATTCCCTACCAAGTCCGTACCAACTCCGTATCTATACGCTTGGACTTGGTACGGACTTGACAGGGAGTTGGTAGGGAGCAGGTCATACTCCGGTAATTCTTTAGTGATTTCTTATATACCATATATATAGGTACGCGCGTATATCATATATAATCCAACTTAATCACGATCACCCTTATATCCTGATCTTCCTTATCCGTAGCTATCTTTGCAATATGCCAGTCGGACGGGAAGAACAAGAAAAACTCACCGGGAACAGAGTCGATAAAGGTAGTTTTTTCCGGATCAAAATCATAGTGAATAACATCTTTTTTCTCACTATATTCGCAATTAGCCTTTGAAGACTCATGATCCAGCAATGCAAAACGTTCTGTTCCTTTCACCACATACTGCAAATCTATATGTTTCCGGTGTGATTCGGATGTCCGCTTCTCTAACGGTTCATTCTTACTATCTTCAACAGAAACCACAAGTGACGTTCCTTCTATCGGATGTTTTCCCTTCTCGATAGTAGTCAGGTCGTGCGACGCCAACCAGCGAAAAGCCGCCTTCCATTGTTCCGGATTCGCTTCGTACTGCGCTTTGAATTCCGCTAAATTCGTAGAAGAATGGGGCTTCGCCTTCAAACCTTCACTCCAGACTTTCGATTTTACCCATTTTTCAGGCGAGATACTTTTTACTTTCTTGCCACTTTGAGCAGAGACAGACAGACAAACCGCAAGCATACAAGCAGTTGCCAATAACCATTGTAAGTGTTTCATGTTAATGTTTTCTATAATTTCGTTTACTGACTACAAAGATATAAATTATTAATCGTATTAAATTGAAACATCTGTCTACCTATATTGAATTATTTGTGGAACATTAAATGATAAGTCATTCTTATCTTTGCAACAGAAATTAATTCGTAAACTAACAATAAACCATTCAAATCATGAGAAACATTTTCTGGAGTATGACATTAGTTGTTGCCTGTTTGTTCGGAGCTGCTACAGCGCAAGCCCAAAAACAAGTAACCGCCAACAATGCCATCGTACCGGGTGAAGTATGGAACGACACCGACGGTAACCCCATCAATGCACATGGTGGCGGTATCCTCTACCATGAAGGAACGTACTACTGGTACGGTGAGTACAAAAAAGGTAAAACCATCCTGCCCGAATGGGCCACATGGGAGTGTTACCGCACGGATGTAACCGGCGTGAGCTGCTATTCATCCAAAGACCTGCTGAACTGGAAGTTCGAAGGCATAGTGCTTCCCGCAGTAAAGGACGACCAAGGCCACGACCTGCACACCAGCAAGGTACTGGAACGTCCGAAGGTGATTTATAACCCAAAAACCAAGAAATTCGTGATGTGGGCACACGTAGAAAGTGCCGACTACAGCAAAGCATGTGCCGGAGTAGCCGTCAGTGACTCCCCTACCGGAGAATTCACCTATCTGGGCAGCTTCCGTCCTAACAATGCCATGAGCCGCGACCAAACCGTATTCGTGGATGACGACGGCCGCGCTTATCATTTCTACTCTTCCGAAAACAACGCCACACTGTACATCAGCGAGTTGACAGACGACTATCAGAGACCGAGCGGACGCTATACCCGTAACTTCGTCAAGGAAAGCCGCGAAGCCCCCGCCGTCTTCAAACGTAACGGAAAATACTACATGCTCTCTTCCGGCTGTACCGGGTGGGATCCGAACCAGGCAGAACTGGCTGTAGCTGATTCCATTATGGGTGAATGGAAAACAATAGGCAACCCTTGTACCGGAACAGATGCCGACAAGACTTTCTATGCTCAAAGCACTTACGTGCAGAAAGTTATGGGCAAGAAAGACATGTACATTGCCATGTTCGACCGCTGGAATAAGAAAGACCTGGAAAACTCACGTTATGTATGGCTTCCTTTCTCCTTCGAAGGTGATAAAATCACCATTCCCTGGCGTGACAAATGGAGCTTCGACAGCTTTGCCGATCAAGGTCGTTTTGAAGCCGGCAAAGGAACTTTCCTGCTAAACGGCAAACCATTTGTAGTTAAAGCCGCCGAACTGCACTACCCGCGCATCCCGAAACCTTATTGGGACCAACGCATCAAGTTGTGCAAAGCACTGGGTATGAACACTGTCTGCCTCTATGTATTCTGGAACTCTCACGAACCGCAACCCGGTGTATACGACTTTACGGAGCAAAACGACCTGGCTGAGTTCTGCCGTCTGTGCCAGCAAAATGATATGTATGTCATCCTCCGCCCCGGACCGTATGTTTGTGCCGAGTGGGAAATGGGTGGTCTGCCGTGGTGGCTGCTTAAGAAAAAGGATGTGCGTCTGCGCGAATCCGATCCTTACTTCATTGAACGTGTAGCTCTGTTCGAAGAAGCCGTTGCCAAGCAAGTGAAAGACCTGACGATTGCCAATGGCGGCCCCATCATCATGGTACAGGTAGAAAACGAATATGGATCTTACGGAGAAGATAAGGGGTATGTATCCCAAATCAGAGACATCGTACGTGCCAACTTCGGAAATGACATCGCTCTGTTCCAATGCGACTGGGCTTCTAACTTCACCCTGAACGGACTCGATGACCTGATCTGGACCATGAACTTCGGTACAGGCGCCAACGTCGACCAGCAATTTGCCAAACTGAAACAGCTTCGTCCCAACAGTCCGCTGATGTGTTCTGAATTCTGGAGCGGTTGGTTCGACAAATGGGGTGCCAACCACGAAACGCGTCCTGCTGCTGATATGATCAAAGGTATCGACGATATGTTATCAAGAGGTATTTCATTCAGCCTGTATATGACACATGGAGGTACGAACTGGGGACACTGGGCAGGCGCCAACTCTCCCGGCTTTGCACCCGATGTGACGTCTTACGATTACGATGCGCCTATCAGTGAATCCGGTCAGACAACTCCTAAGTATTGGGCGTTGAGAGAAGCCATGGCGAAATATATGGATGGTGAGAAACAGGCGAAAGTACCTGCACTGATCAAACCTATCAGCATCCCTGCTTTCAGATTCACAGAAATGGCACCACTGTTCGAGAACCTGCCCGCAGCAAAGAAGGATGAAAACATCCGCACCATGGAAGAATATAACCAAGGCTTCGGAAGCATCCTCTACCGCACTACCCTGCCTGAATTGAAATCACCCGCTACCCTCACAGTAAACGATGCGCACGACTATGCTCAAGTATTCGTAGACGGGAAATACATCGGCAAGCTCGACAGAAGAAACGGTGAAAAGCAATTGGTACTCCCCGCCTGCGTCAAAGGCTCCAGACTTGATATTCTGGTAGAAGCCATGGGCCGCATTAACTTCGGTCGTGCCATCAAAGACTTCAAAGGAATCACGAAAAACGTAGAACTTTCTATGGACATCAACGGATATCCTTTCGTTTGCGACCTGAAGAACTGGGAAGTTTTCAACATTGAAGATACTTATGAATTCTATCAGGGCATGAAGTTCCAGCCGATAGAGTCATTGACAGACCGCCTCGGACAACGTATTCCGGGTGTTTACCGTGCTAAATTCCAGGTGAAGAAACCGAGCGATACTTTCCTGAACTTCGAAACATGGGGCAAAGGACTGGTTTATGTGAACGGTTATGCATTAGGCCGTATCTGGGAGATCGGTCCTCAGCAGACTCTTTATGTACCGGGATGCTGGTTGAAGAAAGGTGAGAATGAAATCGTAGTTTTCGACATCGTAGGCCCTAAAGAAGCTAAGTCCGAAGGTTTAAGTGAACCGCTCCTTGACCAGCTGCTTGTACAGAAACCCTTGACACATCGCAATGAAGGCGAAAACCTGAACTTGTCAGGTGAAAAGCCTGTATTCACGGGAAGTTTCAAACCGGGTAACGGCTGGCAGGAAGTTAAATTCAACAAACCGGTTACCGGACGCTATGTTTGCATTGAAGCATTAAACTCACAGGATGGAAAAGACCTGGCTTGTATTGCCGAAATGTATTTCTTGGACAAGGATGGTAGCCGTTTGTCCCGCGAGCCTTGGATTGTGAAGTATGCCGACAGCGAAGACGTGGCTCACGTCAACCGCTCTGCCGACAAGACTTTCGACCTTCAGGAATCCACCTATTGGAGCACAGAGAAAGGTAGTCCTTATCCGCATACGATTGTAATCGATCTGGGCGCCAGTCATGCCGTGACTGGTTTCCAATGCTTACCCCGAATGGAAAGCGAAGTACCGGGAAGCATTAAGGATTTCAAGATTTATGTGAAGGGGGAAAACTTCAAATACTAATCTGATTTATACAGGCAATAAAAAGCGGCTGTCGTTATGAAATGACAGCCGCTCTTCTTTATATAGAAGTCTGACTCATTATCGTACGATTGTAGTTTCAGGGCCAAGATAAGAGCGCTTCATTCCTCCCATATCTATCACCACCTTTTGAATAATCATACCCGGGTCAGAGCATATCAATTTCAAAGTATGCTTGCCCGGCTTATCAATGTTTAGGGTTACAGCATTTATCGTACTGTTGCGGTATACATTTTCCCTCCATTCGCCTGAATATTCTTTTGCATTATTCGAAGCATATTTCAATAAGCCATCATCTATCATTATGCCGAAGCAAGTACCACGTTCCGAATTCACCGGAAAAACAGGTAATGCATACGTATAAACCGTTACTGAACCGGCATTAAAAGTATAAAAATCATATTCCACTTTGGCAGCCTGTCTGGAACGACGTGGATTTTGAACAGATTTTGTAGCCTCTCCTAATTGTATACACTGGTTCTCATAGCCCAATCCCTCTATCACTTTCATTTTTATATCTTCATTCTCCACTTTTCTATGAAATTTTCCCGGATTGATAGATACACAACCATTATCCTCCACATACCATCCTTTCAACTCGCCGACTGTAGGATAAGCAGGATTGAAAACAGGCAAGTAAATCTTTTCCTGATTGCTGCCGGATATAATATCAATTTCACCCGTTACCCTTTCTCCTACCGGAACTTTCGACCAGTCAACAGATACAATAATCCGTTCTTGCAGAAGAGTGGTTCCGCTCTGCCTGCTGAGTTTGATCCACGAATCCGAAACTTTAGCATTCCACGTAAATGCTTGTTCTCCCATATTATACAATTCAATAAAAGATTCTTTCCGGGTATAAGGATTTACGCAAGGAAGTACATTCAATGTAATCTTTCCCAAAGGAGAGTCCTGTCCCGGAAGAAAAACACGCATTTCTGCTTTCTGCGGTACATCGATGGTCGTTACCGGTGGCATCTTCTGATAAGTAGCAGTCCATCCGGGTGCCAGAGCCATCATATGGTTCCATTTACCATTAAGCAGGGAGTTATACTTACCGGTATAATAATCGATACTATCATGATAAGCCTTTGTTCTATCAGCCAAATAGTTGGTTGCTGCACGTCCTTGACGCGCGTACCATCTGTTTTGCTGCGCAGTCAGCATTTTCTTATTCATAAGCGCTGCTCCCTTCACAGGATAGAAAACCAGCTCATAAAAAGCAGCCTTATAAGATTCCGGCAACGTGTTCCATATCTTTTCGCTCTTATCAGAAATACGGTCGTACTCTTGCATTCTGCCTTCTGCTTCATTATAATTTGCAAAAGAAAAGTCTGTATCCGTCATTCTTTCCTGAGCATGTTCGTTATTCCATTCATATCCCCATCCCATTGCCTCCGGTTTGTGCTGGAAACCTAAATGATAATAACTGTTCATTATATCGTCAATATCTTCTCTATACTTTTCACCAAATACGGAAACCAAAAAGTCCACCTGATGATTGTTTATATTATCAAAATTGAATTTATCAATGTCCCAGGCCATATCCAGAAATGTTTTCATACCCAATTCACCCGGTTTGATGTCTCCCACATTCAATAACCAATAGCGTTTTGCTCCGGTATCATAAGCCTTGCGCATTTCTTCGAACATCAATGCCGGAGGAGTTGTATTCAACCACAAATAGTCATGCGGCTCGCCTAAATATGAAATATGATAATATACGCCCGATCCACCTTTACGGTTTCTTTCCTCCTTATTATTCAATCGTTTGATATAACCGAAATTATCATCCGGCCAAACCAACATAATGTCTTCCGGAAGCCTCAACCCTCTTTCATAGATATCAAGCACTTCTTTATAGGGAACAAAAATCTGAGGGATAGAGTCAAGAGGAGAATCTACATGTTGCTTCAAAATGCCTCTTTGGTCAGCAATGACCTCCTCTACCAAGCTGACTTCTTTATCTTTGGGAACACCTACGAGTCCGGCGTCATGAATACCACGCATAGCAATCGTATAAATGTTTTCATACGGGGCATTCTCGGAAACCCGTCGGTCGAGTATCTTATTGATTCCTCCTTTGTTAGTTATATAATTCCATTCTCCCATTGTTTTTTTATCCCACTCCGTTACATTATTAAAGAGTAACGGTTCGCAATGAGAAGAACTCATTATAATTCCATAACTATCAGCAACTAATTTGTTTTCAGGATACTTATTAAAAGCACCCGAAGAAGGATGCATCGCAGGTGCCAGCATATTACCTTTCATCCGGAGAATCAGTTCACACACCTTAGCATAAGTTTTCGGTCCGATGTCGCCCAGTTCTTTATCAAACGTTTTTCCGGCCCACGGAGTTATTCCCCAACCTTCATCATTAATAAAGATACCCCTGTACTGAACAGACGGGGCCTGAGAAACATAGTTTATGTTCTCAATATATAATTGAGACTTTCTTTTTGTTGGCACATCGGCCCACCAGTACAAAGGAGACACTCCTATAGCCTCTGACAGTGTGAATACGCCATAGGCTGTACCACGCCTGTCGCATCCGGCAATGACAAGCACTTTTTTCACTCCTTTGGCAGGATCATCTATCGTTTTAACAACAAACTGTTCCCAACCACCACGAATAGCCGACACATCTAATTGTCCCTCTGCCACCAATCGGTCAATAAAAGCATTATGTCCCACTGTTCCCACAACAACAGCATACTCCGAAGAAACCTTTTTCGAAGAAACAGACACCTTCTTATCAGTCACCCGCTTTATATCTTCAGCCAGAAGACAAGCTGTTTTTTCTACTACACCATAATCTCCGGCATCATAATAAATCACTGTCTTATGGGAAGACACTAACGGAAAGGCCGTCATGCCTCCGGTTTCTTTAACAATAATCTGTCCCCAGCATATTACCGGAAGAAACATAGACATGAATACAAACCAAAATCTCATCATAACATAAACTATATTTTAATTACTACTTATCATCTTTATTCATATCCGGGGTTCTGTTCTAACACAGCTCCTCTGTTAGCTTCAATTTCCTTATAAGGTATTGGCCATAATTCATAATGTTTTTCCATCTCCTTAGCATAATAGGGATTGCATTTCATCACGCGGTCGTAAAGCTTTCCCATTCTCATCAACGTTATTCTACGTCTTTCTTCTACGCCTAACTCTCTCATTCTCTCATCCAGAATATAATCCACTGTTACCTGAGATGCTAATACAGGTTTAGCATGAGCTCTATTGCGAATCACATTGATATCAGCCGCTGCCTTATCCTTATCATTTAAAGCCAGATAAGCCTCAGCACGCAACAAATAAGTTTCGGCAAGCCTGAACATATATTGATCCGTATATGTAGCACCGGCTCCACTGTTAAGCGCAAAAGTTTTGGAATTGGAATACAAACCATCCGGATGATTGTACGGAGTAGTACACTTTGATTGATAAGCATAGAGCGGACGGGATGGAACCGTAACCCCTGCTGGCGGATTCTGAGTGTCAATACTGTCCCCATAAAGTCTGGCATACTCTTTATTATGAACTGCAAACTTTCTCACAAAATTATGATTTGCGTTTCTCATGTCTCCATAGAAATCATCTTTCCATATCTCATCACTGAAATATCGGGTCGAAATGGCCCAACCAATGCCACGACCTCCGGTATAGTCACCAATCGGCCAACTAAAAGGATTCATGCCATGTGCTTTCACGTCACGAACCATCGGAGCGTGATGCCTTTCCAAAGTGTATGTCTGGTCTTTGGCTGTCAAGGAACCACTGCCGCCGGGAATGTCAGTTTCAATCTGAATTACCCAGATTCCTTCTGTGTTTCCGGAACCTCTGTTCTGATTGTTTTTTCGGAATAAATCCCAATATACATCTCCCGGAACTTCATTAGCTCTGGAACCAAAGCGATTGTACATCAGTCCGGTAGCCGGATCATCGATGACTGTTGTGGCAGCATCCACCGCTTTCTGATATTGAGCTGTTGCCAGGTAAAGTTCTGAAAGCAAATGATATGCAGCCGCATTAGAAACTTCTCCATCCTGCACACTGGACAAACTGGGTAAATGAGCAGCCGCAAACTCTACATCCGTAAGTGCCTGCTTCAACACCTCTTCTTTTGATGCCCTGACATAATCAAACTTGGGTTCAACGACTTCCGTCAATAAAAGAGGTACCCCACCGTAAAGATAAGCCAAGGTCCTATATGCAAATCCTCTAAAAAAACGGGCTTTGGCTTCAGCAATCGTCTTTTGTTCTTCTGATACTTCAGAAACAGGCAGACGGTCGATAATAGTATTAGCAGTTGAAATGGTATGATAAAGTAATGACCAGTGTACCGATGCAATATTACCGGTTGAATGATAAGCTGAAATCATATTGGAATGTCGCTCCGTACCATTCGGTTCACCATCATAAACAATATCCGTACCATAAAGGTAATCCATCGGACGATTTTCGTCCCTGCTATAGAATTCTCTTCTTATCAGGTAATAGAGATTATTTACAGAACAATCAATGTCCTCTTGGGTAAGAAAGGAATTGGTTGCACTCATAAAATCCAAAGGCTTCTCATCTAAAAAAGAACTGCTGCACGAACCCAGCACTGCTGAAAGTAACAAGCTAATAGTATATATTTTTATTTTCATAATAAATCAGATTAATAAGTAAGACTAACACCAAAAGAGAAACTTCTCATTACCGGTCTGCCTGAATAAGTACTTCCGGCTTCCGGGTCCCAACCATGCCATTTTGTAAAAGTCAGCAGGTTTTTTCCACTGAAAAACAGATCAATTTCACTCAAACCGACCTTATTCGTAACAGACTTCGGAAAAGCATAAGACAATGAAACATCCTGCAAACGTACAAAGCTCCGGTCTTCATATACCGTAGGAGTTATTTTCGGGGTACTGATGGAACGTGCATAGACTGCATCCGGATTACGCGGTGACCAGTAATCCCATGCACTTATACGATTCCAGCGCAGATTATTCTGATCTCTAACTAACGAAGAAGAGTTGGCTGCCAGATATCCCTCCTTTCCTCCTTGAACAGAATTGATAAAGAAACTAAGCGTGAAGTTCTTATACTCCAACGTATTCATAATACCAAACCGGTAAGCCGGATCTCCTTTACCTAAAATGACACGGTCTTCAGGAGTTATTTCTCCCTCTCCGGTCATATCTACAATACGATAATTACCCGGATAGAAACCGGCAGGTATATCATCACCCAACTGATAAATGCCATCCACTACATACCCATATACCGCAGAAATGGGCTGGCCTATAAACAGGTTACTGGATATGTTATCATCCTCTATGCCATCTCCGTCATTATCTTCTCCTGTCAAAGTTACGATTTTATTAGAGTTTGTCGAGAAATTGAGTGAGGTAGTCCATTTAAAATCAGAAGTCTGTATATTCTTCGAAGTGAGAATAAATTCGAAACCCTTGTTTTTGATTTTTCCAAGATTAGAAGCAATCTTTGAAAATCCCGTAATATCGGGTAAAGCCACATCATACAATAAGTCTTTTGTTGTTGTCGAATAGTATTCTACAGAACCGGTGAGTCTCTGACCCAGAATTGTGAAATCAAGCCCCAAGTTTATCCCTGCTGTTTTTTCCCATTTCAGATTATTATTTCCCAAAGCCGAAATCTCCTGTCCTATTACAGGCTTTCCACCATCACCAAAAATATATCTGATCTCAGAAGCCACTGTAGACAAAGATTTATATCTGCTGGTCTGATTTCCGCTAATACCATATCCCCCACGCAGTTTCAGATAATCAATCCAGGGTATTTTAAAGAAAGACTCTTCTGAGATAATCCATCCCAAAGCTATGGAAGGGAAAGTGGCATATTTATTATTCGCCGCAAATCCCGAAAAACCATCTCTACGCACTGTACCCGTTATCAAATACCGGTCCATTAAACGATAACTGACCCTGGCCATCTGATAACAAAGAGCCTCTCTCCAAGCATCCGAATATACATAGCGCGTTGTTGCCTGTTCCAGACTATTATAGCCCAAAGTCATGCGTGTAAATCCCTGTCCCAAAGCCTTTGTATAATCATATTTACGTTCTGAAGCTCCATATAATAATGTGGCATCAATATGATGTTCGCCAAATGTAGCATTGTAAGCCAGAATATTGTCTATAGTATAATCATAGTAGCCGGTATGCTCTTTATAAGCCTCTCCTTGCAGATTGTATCCATACTGGCTGGCCTGAAAATGATTGTCTATCCTATAGTTATTTCCAAAATTCAACCGATACACTACCCCTTTAAGAGGCAATTTTATTTCAGACGATATATTACCGAAAAAGTAATTATGACGCTCGTAATCATCAATATCCGATCCCATAAAAGGATTGGTATCCAATGTATTAAAAGGATATGGCTTTATCTTACCATCTGCGTCATAAGGTTCAATCAATGGAGATTGGGTTATCAGATTCCACAAACCAGGCTCCGCACCATCCTGATTCACAAATGCACCAAAGGTCTGAATTCCTATTTTCCACCAAGGAGCTATTTCCGCACTCAAATTCAGACGAACGCTGTTTCTTTTAAAATCATCATTCACAATAAATCCACGTTGATCCGTATTGGAGTACGAAAGCATATAATTGATGGATTTACTGCCACCGGATATATTAAAACGGTTTTCAAACAGATGTCCGCTTTGTGTTCCTTCGTCCCACCAGTTATAATTATAAGGACTGACATTTCCATTTTCATCCCTCAACGGAGCATCCGGCAATTTAGATGCGAGGTCAAAATCCGGATTAGGAGTAGTATAATCAGGTCCAAGGAAAGCCTCCGTATAATAGAAGTCTCTGACATTATCCAGATACTCTTCACGATTCATCGGACGATAATTGTGGGTCGGGTTAGAAAATGTATAACTGCTGGAGAAAGTGATTTTCGGTTTCCCTTCCACACCTTTTTTAGTAGTAATCATAACTACTCCATTGGCTGCCTGTGCACCATATACAGCAGTAGAACTTGCATCTTTCAGGATATCAATAGATTCAATGTCATCAGGATTTATAGAAGATAACGAACTTGTATAAATGATTCCGTCCAGAATGACCAAAACATCCTTGTTTCCTCCCAAAGTATTCGTACCGCGGATAGACATCGACGGAGTACCTCCCGAATTAGTCACCTGCCCAATATTAAGTCCCGGAACATTTCCTTGCAAAGATTGTAATACATTTGAATTGGGAGACCTTTTCAACGTTTTAATATCTGCACGTATAACGGCACCCGTCAAGTCAGCCTTACGTTGTGTTCCATATCCCACTACTACCACTTCATCCAATGCTTTCACATCTTCTATCAAACGTATATCAACAACCGTTCTATTTTTCACAGGCACTTCCTGAGTAATAAAACCGATATAAGAGACAACCAAAATATCATTCGGAGCAGCCTGAAGGTGATAGTTTCCGTCTATATCCGTTATAGTCCCGGTATCCTTACCTTTCACCTTTACATTCACACCAATAATCGATTCACCGGATGTATCCGTAATTTGCCCTTTGATATTCAAATTTTGCGCAAGACCGGACATAGCGAAAAAAAACAAGAAAATCCAAATAAGAAAATGTTTCATAAAATAATAGTGATTTAAAATTAACTACTTAAACTCATTCATTATGTTTTTCAGCTAATGAAATAAAAAAGAACTGTAACTCTTATGTGCTTCTCATAGGCAATCATTTTAAGGTTTCACATAGCATGGAGAATTAGCTCTCCAAAAGATTTCACCGGACAAAGGTAAATTCGAGCCAAGACTTCAGGCATCTGTATCATTCAGAATACCGCCGCTATTTTTTCAATGACAGAATTGTGGGTGATTTTTGGAAGGATTGCGACCATCATTGTGCTTATTAATGCTGATTTTTGTATTTGTTTGAGATTAAGCAGTAATTTTGAAGATGAAAATAGTAGAAAGATGAAACAGAGCGGCCCATTTAAGTTAATCTTATTACTCTCGTTAGTAGTTTACTCCATAGAAGGTTTCTGCCAGCAGATTCCGACTATTAATTTAGTCATGAAAGATGGACTATCCAGTAACTATGTAACAGATATTGCCCAAGACAAATATGGCTTCACATGGTTTGCAACCAAATATGGACTTAATAGATTCGACGGAGACAAATTTACTGTCTATCTAAAAGAACCCAATAAAGAATTGCTTAATAGCAATGATATTAATAAAATTGCTACAGACACTATTAATAATAAGGTATGGATTGCCAACAGATGGATGGGCGTGAACGTATTTGATTGTGCAACACAGCAATTCTCATCTTTTTTGCATGATAAAAATAGCCCGGAGACACTGATATCCAATGAAATTAAAGATATTCTGGTCACTTCCAACGGGAATGTATGGATTGCAACGAATCAAGGATTAGATTTATATAATCCCGACAATTCACAGTTCATACATTATAATACATCGACAGTTCCTGATTTTCCCTCAAATGATATCATGACACTGGCTGAAAGCAGTAATGGTGATTTATACCTCGGACATACCTATAGCGGATTCACTATTTTCTCTCCGGATAACAACAGTTTTAAGAATTTCACTCATTCACCTCAAAACAAAAATTCACTTCCGGATAATACTATCCATTCTATATTTGTTGATACCAATTCTAAAATCTGGATTGCAACCAACTGCGGACTATCGCTTTTTGATCCCTTCAGAGAAACATTCCGCAATTTCAAAGATGTCAGTGGAATTCACTATACGATGCAAGGAGCTGTCTATAATGTCTATAGTACCAGTGATGGCCGAATATGGGTAGGTACAGTCTCTGATCTTTGTTATTTTGACTCCAAAGACACAGACCTGATTTTATCCGGGAAAAAGAATGTTAATCATATGTTTATTCAAGATATTTATTGGGGAATATCAAATCCAACCGTTTATTGTGTCTTTGAAGACTCCTTCAAAAACGTTTGGATAGGTTCAAACGGCGGAGGAGCTAGCTTTATCAGCAGCACTTCATCCTTCTTTCATAGTTGGAGAATTAATAAGATACCGGGAGTCACTAACGGGCTCAATGACAAAGAAGTATTAACAATATGTGTTGCTGACAATGGCAATGTATGGATGGGAACCGACGGGGGAGGTATCAATGTCAACATTGATGGTAAGAATTGTATGTTTTATTCCCATGATACAGGAGATATCTCATCAAATGCTTATCATTCTTCTCTAAAAGATTCTAACGGAGATTTATGGTTTGGAAATATGTATAATGAAATGGGGATCGATGTTTTTATAAGCAAAGAAGACAGATTCATCCATTACACTCCGCAGGGAAACGGTTCGGTTATCTATTGTCTCTTCGAAGACAACCAGAGAAATGTATGGATTGGCAGCAGCAACGGGTTGGAAATTTACAACCTGATAACTAAGAAAAAAGATTTTCTAAATAAAGAGAACAGCCAACTATTAACTAATGAAATCAGAGCTATTTCACAAGATAAAAACGGGAATATATGGATCGGCACTCTCAATAAAGGAATTAGTATATATAATCCGGAGAGTAAGACCATGAAACATATAAATGAGCACACTATATTCGAAAATTGTGTAATCAACCAGATATTCAGGGATTCTAAAAACAGAATTTGGATTGCAACAACAGAAGGATTAGTCTTATTCCCCAATGAGCAGTCAGATACTTACCAATTGTTTAATACCCAAAACGGATTAGCCTGTAATTTGGTATGTTCCATTGAAGAAGATTCGGAAGGTAATATCTGGCTGAGCACCCATTCAGGTATCAGTTGTTTCATCGAGTCAGAGCAAAGATTCCTAAATTATGACCATAAGGACGGTACCCTATTTGGTACATATATGAACAACTCAGTTGGTAAGGCACAAGACGGAACTATTTATTTCGGCAGTATCAATGGCGTGTGCTACTTTAATCCCAAAGACAAACCTTCAAATATAATTCTTCCTCCGGTAATATTTACCGATTTCAAAGTCTATGGCAGAAACCCTCACGAAGATGCAATTGACACATCCATACCTATGACAGACGGAAAAATCATGCTTAACCATAATCAAAATATATTCAGCATAACGTTCAACGTCATGAACAAATCCCTGCAAGGTAAAGTTGAATATGCCTATAAACTGGAAGGATTGGAGGAAAACTGGATTAATATAGGAGGAGATAATCAAGTCACATTTCGCAATATTCCTTATCGTAACTATAAATTGCATATTAAGGCGCGTTATAAAAATCAGGAATGGCAAACTAACTACTCAACACTGTTCATCAGCATCAATCCTCCGTTTTGGCTCAGTTGGTGGGCTAAATTGATATATATAGTAAGTATAGCCACCATTGTATTCTTCATTATCAGATCTTATAAAAAACGTTTGCAGTTACATAGTTCTTTATCACTCGAAAAAGAAAAAGCCCAGAAACAGCAGGAATTAAATGAGGAACGATTGAGATTTTATACCAATATCACTCACGAACTGAAAACTCCATTAACATTAATACTCGGCCCACTTGAGGATTTACAATGCGATTCAAGAATACAAAAAGAACACATGAAAAAGATTTCTCTTATTCATAAAAGCACAATCCGCTTGCTAAATCTGGTCACTCAAATATTGGAGTTCCGTAAAACAGAAACTCAAAATAAGAAGTTATGTGTAATTGAAGGAAACATTGCCGAAAAGATTCAGGAAATCGGTTTCAAATATAAAGAACTGAACAGAAATACCGATATCACATTTGATATAATTACTGATGCAGACAAGACACAGCTCTATTTTGATCAGGAAGTAATATCCATGATTGTTGATAATCTTTTATCCAACGCATTCAAATATACCTATAAAGGAAATATCACGCTTGCTTTGCGGTCAGTAATAGCTAATGATATAGAATACACCGAAATTGAGATAGCTGACACAGGAATCGGAATCCCCCAAGAAGATATCTCACGTATATTCGAACGGTATTATCAAACTAATATAAGAAAAAACATACCCGGATTCGGTATAGGACTCGCTTTAGTGAAAAACCTGGTAGATTTGCATGAGGGCACTATCCTGGTGGATAGTGAACCCAATGTAGGTTCTTCCTTCCGTGTCCGGTTAATAACCAATAATTCCTATCCCGATGCCATACATATCAATACTAATCTCAAAGAATCCATAGATGAAGAGAAATCAAGCAAACCCATCGTTTTAATAGTAGAAGACGAGGGCGACATCCGTGATTATATTGCTGAAGCACTGATGGGTGCTTACGATGTTATTGTTGCAGAGAATGGAGAACAAGGATGCCAGGTTGCCTTCACAAGTATTCCCGATATAGTTATCAGTGATATCATGATGCCCGTGAAGGATGGGATCGAGTTATGCAAGGAAATTAAAAATAACATTGCAACCAGCCATATTCCTGTAATACTACTGACAGCGAAAGACACATTACAAGATAAAACAGAAGGATATGATGCCGGTGCCGATTCCTACGTCACCAAACCTTTCAGCGCATCTTTACTTAAAAGCAGAGTGGCCAATTTATTAGAAGGAAGGAGAAAAATAGCTTCCTTAATATCTTCAAGCACCCATCTTAAGCAATCTATCATCAAAGAATCATTAAACAAAATAGATAATGAATTCATTGAGAGAATAACAAGGATCATAGAAGAAAACTTGATGGATGAAAAAATAGATGTACCCACAATAGCCCAGGAGTTATCAATGAGTTATTCTTCTCTTTACAGAAAAATAAAAGCCCTGACTGGGATGTCAACAGGAGAATTTATCCGTAAACTGAGGCTCAGAAAGGCAGAGCAACTATTGCTCTCAGGAAAGTATAATATTTCAGAAATAGCCCATCAGGTTGGGCTGAACTCCGTATCTTATTTCAGAGAATGTTTCAAAGAGGAATACGGGATGTCTCCATCAGAGTATATAAAACAGTTGAAGTAAACGAGAATCTCCCCTAAGTCCATTCCTTCTTAAGGGAGATTCTACTTAAACTATTTTGTAACAATTGGAATTATCAATAAAGCATGATCTGATCCAAAACAACACCCTCGTCCAATGCCTTAATCACCAGTTTATGCGATTTTCGTTTGCCGACAGGCAATTTCACTTTTCGTATCGCTTGATTGCGCAACACATTTTCTTTCCATTCTTCGCTACGCCCTTTGGTTTCATAAGAAACGGTTTGCGGAGCCGATTTATCAACTGACAGTGTGAAACGCAGTTGTTTTTCATCCATAGGATGATTGGGTAACAAGCGTATTTCAACTTCCACAGAATCGGTCTTCCAATCATCAAAAGCAAAAGTAAGAGAAGTGTTCTTGCTGATACCTGCCGCTTTGCTCTCATATCCCAATCCTTCACACTGTAAAGGATTTCCAGCTGTACAATCCATAGCATTCCATTTATAGGCAGGAGTTTCCTCATTTACCATAGGTGTAACGGCAGTTTCATGTGCCACACGTTTAAAGACAGGGAGTTTGCGGGGTTGGAAATCCATCATGTGAATCCACTTTCCGTTTTGCAAAGCGTTATACCGACGCGTCAGTGAAGCAATGCTATCGAAAGCTGCATCACTTTGTTCCCAATCGACCTTTCCGTGACGGGCAAGTTGCGCATTCAGAAACTTCCGGTTCATTTGGTCTGCAGCTTGTACGGGATATTTTACCAATTGCATATAGGCATCCTTCCGGTGGATAGGAAGTTTGGCCTCAACTTCTTCGACTACGGAAGACAAAGCAGCATAATCTTTCAAACGTTGACGAATGGTCTGTTCACTCCAAGGCAGGTCTTTTACGTTCTTATAAATAGGGTCACGTTCTTCTTCACGCGTATTTCCCATGAACTCGGGCTTGCGGATATAGGCCAAGCGGTAATGCTCTTGCATAACCGGAAGCAGAGTCTTTGCGTATTCCGTACCAAACTCTCTGCCCAGCCAATTCTTTAAATGGGCGGTAACACCTTCTTCGGCCACTTGTTCTATATTCCATGCCATATCGAGGAATAGCTCAATCTGATATTCGGCAGGTTTGATATCACCTACATTCAGTACCCACATTTTCTGAATACCACGGTCATAGGCCAGTTTCATCTGCTGATAGAGCAGATACGGGCTAAAAGTACCCAGCCAGAGATAATCGTGCGGACGTCCCCAATAGGATACGTGATAATAGATGCCGTTTCCACCTTTGCGGGCTTGTTCTTCCGGCATAGGGAAGTGACGGATATAGCCATAATTATCATCACACCAGATCAACGTGACATCATCGGGCACCTTCAATCCGGCATTATAAATGTCGAGTACTTCCTTGTAAGGTATGAAAGCCTGCGGAATGGCGGTGACATCTTTATTCACATACTTCTCCAGCAAACCACGCTGGTCTTTAAGCACACGTTCCAATACTGCTTTCTGTTCTTCAACAGTTTTAGCTCCTTGCATTTGTCCGTCGTGCACGCCACGCATACCCAAAGTATAGATATTTTCTTGTCCCGCCACTTCTTTCACACGGTCTTCCCAGAACTTGTAAACGGAGGCACTGTTATTCACATAGTCATAATCGCCCTCTCCCCTTTTTCTCCATTCGCCGGCAGCATTGCACACCATTGGTTCGCAATGGGAAGAACCGATAAAGATACCGAATTCGGCAGCTACTTCCCGATTACCTTTTGTCAGGAAAAAGGGCAAGGTACACTCGTGCATGGCAGGCCAATAAGTGTTAGCCCGCAGGCGGAGCAATAACTCAAAGATGCGACGATTCGTCTTAGGACCGATTTGTTGCTGATCGGCAGGCTCGTAATTCTTACTGCTCCAAGGCATCAATCCCCAATCTTCATCATTGATGAAGATGCCACGGTATTCTACAGAAGGAGACTGTGTCGTTTGGTAATCTGCGGGTAAAGTAAAAGATGTCTTTTTTTCCGGCACCACATCCGCCCACCATTCCCACGGCGATACTCCTATCAGGCGGGAAAGCTCCATAATACCATAAGCTGTACCATGTGCATCGCTTCCGGCTACCAGTAGCTTTCCATCCGGTAAAACAGTCAGTAGAAAGGCTTGCTTTTTATCTTTCAGACAAGAAAGATCCACACCAGTTGCCTCTACCAATGAAGTTTTTCCTACAGTTCCCACTATGATATCCCCTTTCCGGACATTCATAACGGCAGGAGCCGAAAATACTGATTGATAGTCACGCATAAACAATTTCAAAGCAGTTTGCACCACTTGTGCTTCTGTTTTATCACAGGCCAATGTAACCGATTGCCCGGAACGTAAATTAAACTGTGCCCAGCCAAGCTGCGCAATAAAAAGCAAAATTAAACTGATAACCCCTTTTTTCATATATTCCAAGTTATTTTTCAAAGATACATTCTATCATTCGGTTAGAAAGCTTATTTTTATAGCTCCCCCATACGGACTGAAATCAAAGACCAGCTTATCATCCCGCTCTTTTAGCAACAGACTCTTTCCATTTTGAGACACCTTCACTTTTTCCCTTCCTTTCTTATCCAACACCATTGTCAAAGGTTCGTCGAATAATTCTTTGTCCAGCGACAAACAAGGTGTAACCACCCACTGCGATTTCTTTTTCACAATATCCAGTAGTACATTCTTCCGTTCTTTCACATAAGCCGCTACTTCACGGAAAGTACCTACCCAAATATTGTCTTCCTGATTCTTTACTCTACGAAAATGTTCCCATAATATATTCGGGGAAGTAAAAGCATCATAACCGGTAGAGATACCATGTATCATAGCCACTCCCCAATCACCGGCAATCATAAGCTCCTTCACCCATTTATCCAGTGATTCAACTGTAGATTTCGTTTATCACCACCCACCCCATATTGCCTTGTACGGGTAGCCACTCTACCTTCCGAAGCTTTCCGCAATATCACTTCATCAAAGGCATTGAACGGATAACAGAATGTTAGAGGTTTCTTACCTATCATTGCTCTAATAATGCTATCATTCTTCTCTATTTCCATTTTCACTCCATCTGAGTTAAGATGCTTCAAATTCGCGTGCGACCAGCTATGATTGGAGATTTCATGTCCTTTGTCAGACATTTCTTTCATCTGCGGCCAAGTCATACGTGACTTACCTTGCTGTGCAATGTCATGCTCTATAATATTCCCACATATCCAAAAAGTTCCTTTGAATCCAACCTTCTCCATTTCTGGGAAAACAAGCGTATAGTGTTCCTGTAAACCATCATCAAAAGTATAGCTGACAGCACATTCCTTATTGTCCTTATAGTCAGCTACATATACTTCCGGATCACGGTAGCGAATATATGGCACCAGTTCCGGCACTACTTTGGCTACAGCCTCAATAGCAATCCCTGCCACCACTTTTCCACCATATATATTCAGGTGGGTATTATCTACCTTTCCTTTCGGACAGAAGTCATACTTACCCGCAGGCACCCACATAAAGAGTTCCTTTGATTTTTCCACTCCCATCCTGACTACCAGATCGTGGGTTAATCCGTTCAAATCGACAAAAGGTACCCCCATTTCTTCAGCTACCTTGCGGGGAGAAATCAAATATTCGCCATGTGTATCTACCAGTACATTTCCTTCTTTCTCATAACTACCTTTATTTTCCGTTGCCCCTTCCGGTGGGAAATTCCTGCGCACAATTGAATTAAACAACACCGGATAAGCTCCTTTCTCACGTGTCTCCGTTACAAAACGGCGCAGATTATTATCAAAAGTACTTCCCGGGTCAGTGTGCAGCTTCTCCGATGGTTTCTCGTCATTATGACCAAACTGGATAAATACATAATCACCTTTCTTCAGCCTTGAAACAACCGTATCCCAACGTCCTTCATTGATAAAACTAAGCGAACTCCTTCCATTCCGAGCATGGTTATCAACCACAACATCATCAGTCAAGAAGTTAGGAAGCATTTGCCCCCAACCACGCTCAATATTACCATTCCTCAGACTTTTGTTAGCCATGGTGGAATCACCGATCATAAAGATAGTAATGGTATCTTTCTTTTCAACAGTAAAAGCTGAAAGAATCAACAATGCACAAAGTACAGACAGTAGCTTGATTTTCATGTTTCTCATTCTATAAAAATTTCAGCAAAGATAAGAAAGAATAGCAAAGGAATGCATGGAGTAACGTACCATCCTTTGTATTATCGTACAATCAAAAGCTGTAAATGTATTATCACATCGGGCTTTTAGTATCTTCAGCCAATGGTTTTACAACTTCCACTAGTTTAGCATTCACGAGTTTCAACTCCACAAGTTTATTGAACATTAGTTTACCCACATACTCGGTCCACGGACCATCAAAGTGAAGTTTGTCAGCCTGTAATCCGGTATCACTCAGATCTATAGCATAAACATTGGGCAATTCCCGCGCCACCTTAAATTGCGCAGCTTCAACCACAGGATTATACTGGTGGGAAGCATGTGATACGGTCCCGAATATAAAAGGTAATGTCTTGTCCTTTTCATTTTTTGTCACGGAATATATCTGTTCCCGCATGAAAGTTATCATATCTTTGAAATTCTGATAGTAATCATCTGCCTTATTACGGTCACTCTCCCCCTGATGCCACATGATCGCTTTCACATCATAACCATCAGGAAGATGTGAAAGGGTAGTGTCAACACATTTGGTAAAGCCTTCAGTCAATGAAAGCGTCAATGACATTCCACCTTTCCCGCTACAATGAGCTTTATTACCTTTAATCCAGTTTCGGTTGGCATACCAGATAGGTTTACCAGCCTCAGTTATACCCGGAGCAATGGCTGTTCCACCATAAGTACATTTAATAGCATAAAAATCAGTATTCAAAGCACTGTCTATAAAATAGTTAGTCACATCGCAAAAAGCGAAAGTATCTCCGAACTTAAAGTTGCCAAACTTTCCTGACTGTTCCGAACGCACAAAGGCATAACGAAGATGCTTATAACAAGAGTCATTAAGATAGGCCGGAAGATATTTCACAGACTCTCGTCCTTCTGCATTTGACTGACCTGCCGTAATAAAAACACTTGCCGGATTCTGTGATGAGGCAGTAATTTGCGACATTAAAAGTACAACAGAAAGAATAAGTTTATGGTATCTCATAATTATGTAAATTAAGAATGATATAACACTACACTAATCATTTACCGTAAAGCCAAATACCATAGCTGAAAGCATCGCTATATCTTTCAGGCTTTTCCTCTCCATCTCGATACCATATACCTGTATTGGTAAATGGAGTGAGTACAACCTCAACCTTCTTACCCTTGTATAGTGCCTGGGCTTTATAAGCCGGCCCCATCATATCAGCCTGAGGCTTATCCAATGGTATCGGAACAACCGATGTATCAATCCGTATGTCTTTTTCTAAAGACACATCATCATTGTGCAGTCCTTTATTCCATACCATATCAAGCGAATAGATGACGGGACCTTTCACTAAAGCATACGGGGTATGGTCTGCCGGTTCCTCACGATAAAGTATTTCGGGACTATCAGGAAGAGTATAAGCTATATACTTACTATGATTATCACGTTTAACCCATTCAACATTCATAGGAAATCTTATCTCAATTTTATCGCCTGGACGCCATTTCCGGTCTAATAAAAGATATGAGCCCTTTTCAACCTTGAGTACGGAAATGCCATTGACCGCAACTGAAGCATTTTCGCACCATGAAGGGATACGAAGACTTATTTTTTTAGATTTACCGGATATCTTATCAACAGTTATCTGTAGGGATTCACCTTCCGGATAACTACCGATTATAGTCATGGCAAAATCTTTCGATACATATTCCGAAGGCAAATATTGATTGATAAAAAGTTGATCTCCTTTCACTGCATAAAGAAATGTCGGAAGAAGTGAAATGACCCGATGTCCACTTGCCGTACAACAATCCGGACCATGAAAATAGCCTTCAGGCTTTACCCCATTCGGAGCCGTATGGTATCGACAAACACCAGTAGCGGCATCTTGTCCGGCAAATACATGATTTATCATCAGCCGTTCCATCGCATCAGCATATTTGGTATCACCGGTAAGCTCAAGCAGATTTTGAGTAAGCTGCATCCATGACATAGTGGCACATGTTTCTACGATATGTCCTGAGATTGGTTTCACATGGCCATGCTCATAGTGTTCAGCCACGCTTACACCGCCAGTAATATACATCTGGCGTTTAGCAATATCATCCCAAGCCCCCTGCACCTTGCGGAGTAGTGTAGAGTCGCCTGTGATACGGTAAAGCCTTAGAAATCCCATGAAGTTCATATGAAAAGTATGTGAATGGACATAAGGTTGAAGATCATAGACAGTGATATCACCGGATGTAACCGAATCAAGACGTGAAAACGAGTTCCAACCACTCCAACGATCAATGTTACCCACCACCCATTTACTCCATTCGAGATATTTCTTTTTCCCAGTCACTTCATACAAACGGGCCACAGGATCACAAAGCAGCGTACCTTCCCAGGAATAGTGGACAGAGTGACCGGCAAAATCGGAAGTACCGGCAAGTCTTTTGTGCCGATTCTCCGGCTCCCTCAGTTTTGATGGCCAAAATTCAAGTTTACCCGGACCGAAACAACTAAGAAAATAATCGGCTAAACGTTCCGCGGCATGGAGAGCTTGTCCATTCTCTGTCTGTTCATATACCGAAATAAGAGCATGGAAAACGAAGTATAATTCGTAAGCGTCCATCCCGCGCACAGGACGTTCTGACGAACGATAATCTGCAGAAGTGGCACCAAGATAACCATTACTTTCCTGTGAATTTATTATCCGGTTCAGTATATTCTCCGCCTTATTAAACAGTTCTTCATCACCCGATTGAATTGCAGACAGATATGCAGACTCTATCCATTTACCATGTTGCTCGGCACGAGTCCAGTCCCAATCCGTATGATTACGATTTTCAATAAATTCCACATATTTTTCTATAGGGAAATTCTTCAGATAAGTCTCACGGTTTAAGCGCATACGAGTTCCGACAAAACCACCGATATTCTTTACGGTTGAAATGTTGACCGGCTCTTCTTTTAAAGGTATCTTATCATAGTCGTGCCCGACGGCATTGACTGGCAGCATGAATATAACTGCCATAAAAAAAAGAATCATAAAGGTCCTAGTTAATATATTATTATTTTTCATTATTATGTTTTACTAAAAAAGCACTCCGACACGTATTCCGTGTCTTGATGAATACGGCCGAAGTGCAGTGAAACTTAATGTATATCTTTATAAACCTATTGTATTCTATTATTTTTCAGCAGAATGGTCGACAACTGTAGGCCAATAAGGATTCTGATACAGAGGAGAGAGCTCCACTGAAACGTGGTCAGAAGCGGTGAGTTGGAACTGACGAATAGGCAGCGGTTGGAGATAGTGCGCCATGTGCCAAGTCAGACCGTCCTTATACGAGTTGCCGGAAGTCATATTCTTCTCCAGAGGACGTACATACTCGCTTATTATGGGACTGGAAATTATAGCACTTGAGCTACCATCATAATGCTTGGGCTCAAAATTGTACCATGAAGTCATCTCCGAGTTCCACAGGTGGAAACCTTCCACGTGATACCTTTCATTTTTCATCTGATCGTAAGAACGCCAGCGATGTAAGTCCATACTACGGAGGCCCTCAGCCATCAGCTCACAGCGACGCTCACGGCGGATATTGTAGAGAACAACATCATCAATAAGTTGACCAGCAGTATATGCGCCCCAATCAAGCTTTTCCTTCGACATATCGGTTGCACCAATTGTGGTATTAGGGTCAATGGCAGCACCCTGGAAGCCGGCAGTCTCGCGGATCAATTTCCAGTATTCAAGGATATGACCGTCATTGATATTCTTGCTAATCATATATTGAGCCTCGATGTAGTTAAGAAGAGCCTCAGTGGCACGATAGGTGATTGATGCCGTCCAGCTAGTATAGTTACCAGCCATAGCCTTGTCGAACGTGCCCCCCTTGCGCAGTACATAACCGGTGCTGTAATGGCGGTCGTCGACCATTTCAAAAAGTTCAGGCTTGGGTTCCACTTCAACATACATATTACCGGACTTGTTATCCATATTAAGGAAGCAATTAATCTGTCCCGGCTCCTTGAGGAACACTACCAGACGCGGATCGCGGTTGGCACGCACCTTAGCGATGGTTTGGTCGCTGTAGCTATATCCGTTATGTTGGGCATAAATGGGCTTACCATCCTCCATAAGGAAGCCTTCTACCATACTGCGAGTGAGGCCGCGGTCATAGTTGTTACGCTGTACGGCTACCTCAATGGAATTCATGATACTCAGTGATGAGCTGAATTCACGCCACAGGAGTACTTCGGGATAAACGCTCATATCTGTATTACCGAAAAGTTTGAAGTAAGGGTTTTCCGGGTCCGTAGCAGATTGTGGGATATTACCCGTGTTCTTTACAAGATGTCCTTTGTGTTTCTCGGCTACTATTTCAGCAGCCTTTGCCGATTCCTGAAAGAACCATTTTGCCTCGGCTTCCAAACTTCCTGCCGGAAACTGGTAGCCGGCATTGTAATCCTTCTCTTTGCCGGGCCAGCCTTCGCCGTTGGGCACAAAGGGCGTTCCGGCAAAGTTGGTGAGCCAGGAACCCTCATAAAGAGCTACACGCGACTTGAGCAGATTGACCACGTCGGGCGATATGCGTGTACGGCGTGCACTAAAGTTTTCCTTCATATATGCAAGTGCATTGTCAAGGTCTTCAAGAATGAAGCGGGCCACTTGATTACGAGGCATACGTTGCGACGCTGCCACGAGAATAGACTCATCGTCGGGAAACGCTTCCTTCACAATAGGAAGGTCGCCGAAGCTCTGCAGCATATTGAAGTACTGCAATGCGCGGAAAAAGTACATCTCTCCGATATAATGCTTGATGTTATCAGCGTTACCACTTATCTGACCATTGTTAAAACGTTCGAGAATGGTGTTGAGCTGGAAGTTGATGTTACGCACATTGTCCCAGTTATAGCTGCCATTGTCGAGACCTACTTTCCATAGCCCGGTGGCATACATACCATCGCCCCATGTCCCGAACTGGTTGTCGGTACCGGTATCGTAACCGAATGTACCGTAAGGACCGCTATGTGACGGAAGAATGCCATAGAAAACATTGGCACAAGCCTCCACATGACTTTCGTTTTTATAATAAGATTCGGGCGAGATAGCGTTCAGAGGTTCCTGGTCAAGAAAGTCCTCGCAGGATGTCATTGCCGCTCCGACTGTAAGAAGAAGGAGCACCCTTTTTATATATTTAGATGAATAATTATAGTATTTCATTGTTGCAATAGATTTAGAAAGTTAAACTTAAACCACCGGAAAGTGTTGTTGATAAAGGATATCCGTTACCGTTCCACTCACCTATTGTTTCGGGGTCGAACTGTTTGCGGAGACTAGTACCTGTCCACAGATTCTCGCCCGACACATAGACACGCAGACGTGACACGCCGAATTTCCGGGTAACATTTGCCGGAATGGTGTAGCCAATCTGGAGATTCTTCAGGCGGATATAAGAAGCATCCTGAAGGAAAGCTGTCTGGGCTGTAGTATTCTTACCGCTGTTACCTTTGGTGGATAAACGGGGAAGCGAAGAGTTGATATTGGTCTCTGCGTATCCATTCTGCACCGACCACGAATTTTCATCGCGGTAATAATCCTCTACGCCCTGTATACCCGCAAAGTTGCTCCACAGGTCGCCTTGCCAGCCGAACATATAGGGGCCACCCTGATAATAGTCACGCTTCATAACGCCTTGAAAGAATACGCGGAGGTCGAATCCTTTCCATGCCGCGTTCAGGTCGAGACCAAAACGATAACGTGGAGTGGTGTTTCCGATTACCTTCTTGTCGCCCAGATCGTCAAGCGTCTCGGAACCCTTGCTGATACGACCGTCACCGTTGATATCCTTGTACATCATATCACCAGCCTTCCAGTCCTGACCCATGTGATTTTGTCCCTGTAGAGCCTCTGCCGGAGCAACACCGTTTACTTCTTCATATCTACGGTCAAGTGACTCAAGATGGGCACGCATCTCTTCTTCGGAGCGGGCAATGCCTATGGACTCATAGCCCCATATTTCACCTACATTTTTGCCGGGATACGAATCATAGATATAGCCAGTCGGGTTATTAGGATATTCGAGTATCTTAGCTTTAGCATCGGATACATTGAACCGGGCAGAGTAAGAGAGCCCGTTAGCCAAGCGGTCGCGCCATTCGATGGACATCTCCCAACCTTTTGAGCGGAGGTCGGTATTATTAGTCATGGGTACACCTGTTCCAAGTATGTTAGGAAGAGCCACACCCTTACCCATCATGTCGGTAGTTGTACGTATAAAGTAATCGAATGATCCGGTAAGACGGTTGTTCAGGAATCCCCAGTCGAAACCGAAGTTCCAGGATTCTACCTTCTCCCAAGTGAGTGCCGATGATACGAGGCCCGGCGCCCAGGCCTGTCCGGGTTTCTTTCCGTCCTGCAACCAACTTCCCGAATTTGGTGAGGGTGCTATGGTAGAATAAACCTGATAGATATATTCCGGTTTAGTGTTCTGGTTGCCGAGACTACCGTATGAAGCACGGAGTTTTAGCATATTGCACCATTTGGTATAATCCTTGAAGAAACTCTCCTGGGCAATATTCCAGCCGACTGATACAGAAGGGAATGTTCTCCAGCGATTGCTCTTGAGAAAACGCGAAGAACCGTCGGTACGAACATTTGCCTCGATGAGATAACGGCTTTTGTAATCGTAGTTGAGACGTCCAAATACACCGAATACGGACCAGGCCCAGTTGTTACTGCCCAGGTCGGGAGAAACAGGGTTGCCATTCTCATCAAGACCGGTGGTAAGACCAAGCGTGGGATTATTCTCATCGAGTATACCAAGACGTTCGGCACTAAAGAAGGTGTACTCCTCATTTTCAGCCTGCATACCGGCGAGTACATTGAAGTTATGGTTATCATTCAGTGAGAATGAGTAGCGGCTTGTAGCACTGAAATTGTAATAGTTGTTTTTCCCTAATTCCTCATGTACACGCGACTTCTTATCGTGAATAAGGTAGGGTTGTCCATTAATGTCGTACATCTCCATAGCGCGAGTGTCCCAACGACGGTTAGCAGTCTTGGCACGGTAGCTCATATCGACTTTAGTTACCCAATTCTTGATGGGTTCAAGTTCGATAGCAGACTGAAGATAAATGTTATCGGTCTGAGTTTTATCAGTTCCACCCACTTTGTTGTCTGTGAGAGCCAGCGCATTTCCACTGTTATACACATAATTGCCGTTGCGGTCATAGAGTGGCAGTGTGGGCCATGCATGAGCACCAAGGCCTTCGTAAGTATTCCATCCGAGTCTTGAAGGACGATGGTAATCCTCGCGGGTGAACCTCATATTAAGGCTGAATCTTAGCCAAGGCTGTATATCTGAATTGATTTTACCGGTAACAGTATAGCGATTGAGACCTTCATCACCAAGTTTGATTTGACCATCATTGCCATAGAAGCTACCTGATGCATAGTAATTGAATTTCTTGGTTCCCCCACTGGCACTAACATTGTGTTCCTGCGAGAAGTTCCAGTCCTTATAAAGAACATCGTAGGCTTCCACATCGTCGGCGCCGGTAGAGAAGCCACCGTTCCATTGACCGGCAGCATTCGCTTCGATGGCATAAACAAGCGTACCATCAGCTTTCCTGCGCACACCATTAGATACGGGAGTAGCATATCTCCAATCAAGAATCCGCTGCATATATTCTTCACCGAAGCGAACTCCATTGCCGTTAGCAGAAAGGGCATCATTGACAAAGATTGCAAACTGCTCGGAATTGAGCATGTGCTTCTTGTTGATAGGATTGCTGAAACGGAAGCTGTTGTTGTAGCTAATCTGCGTAGTGCCGTCAGTGCCACCGCTCTTCGTTGTGACAAGAATCACACCGAATGCAGCACGTGAACCGTATATTGAAGAAGCTGCGGCATCCTTGAGCACAGATATGTTCTCAATATCCTGGGGATTGATACTGTAAAGGTCACCTTCCATACCGTCGATGAGAACGAGGGGATCACCTGTAGAGCCTTCACCAATAGTTGTGGCTCCACGCACATTGATCGCAGGCTTGGTCTCGAGCGATCCGCCGGGAGTCGTGATGTTAAGACCCGGGACAAGACCTTGGAGAGCAGCAACCGCACTGGTCACAGGACGCTCTTTAAGTTCCTTGGATGACAAGGTACCTACCGCACCGGTCAGGTTAACCTTCTTCTGCGTACCGAAACCTACAATTACCACTTCATCCAGCATCTCCGTATCTTCTTTCAGAGTGATTTTAATAGCCTTTCCGGCAACAGCTTGCACTTCCTGCGGTTTATATCCTATATAAGATATAAGAAGCACCGCTCCCGGTTTCACTGATAGAGCAAAGTTACCGTCCATATCGGTAATCGTACCATTGGAGGAGCTACCCTTTTCCACGACACTGGCTCCGATAATGGGCCCCATGTCATCGTTCACCGTACCGGTAACTTTAATTTGTTGTTGTTGTACTGTCTGTACACTTGATCCACTGCCTTCAGCCCTCATTACAAGAGGGTGCGCGGCAATGAAACCAGTACAGAGCAATAAGGCTGTCAACGCCTTACGGTTTTTCTTAAAAGAATCTGATTTCATTGTTTTCCTTTTAATTAGATAATAATAAGGTTAATACAATCACTAAAAATCGCCCCTAAAAGGGATGTGCAAATATATCTCGCCACCCCCAAAGAGACAGAGGACAAATTCACCTTCAAGAAAAGGCGAATCGGTCATGAACATTCTGCCATGGATTTTGACGAATTACCCTCTGCACCTGACAGAGGAATGTTTCTCTCTTGTATCATACCTCAGAGTTATTCCATTCCGCATTAACAAAAAAGTTACTCCCCCCTAAGCAGAAAGTTATCATAATTAAAGAGAAAAGTTTTCTCCATCGAATAAAAATCCGTATCTTGCAACTGCAAATATATATTCGCAACCTACAATTTTAAATTTGCAAACTATAAATTTATATTCGCAGTCTACGAATAAATATTTTTATTCGATTGCAAAAAGTTTTTTATTAGAGAAAAAGACATTTAGAGCGTATCAGGAATAAGTTTTTTCACTGTACGCAACCAATGAAATACGTATAGCAACTCAATACATACTAAAATGGCTGAATATGAAATGCAGGAAATGAACCTGCCCAACAAAGAAGGAAAACGAATACTCTATCCCCGTCTTGTGCAACGCGGACAGGCAGACACAGATTACATCGCAAAAAACCTGGCACAGAAAAGCTCTTTCAGCAAAGGAGACGTCATCGGTTTGTTGCAAGAACTGGGTGATGAATTAGCTTACCAGATGGGACAAGGAAAATCGGTAAAACTGGACGGAATAGGAACTTTTGTTCCTTCACTGGCTTTACGCACAGACAAAGAACGGGAAACAGGCGAAGAGGACGGCACCCGCCGAAATGCACGAAGCATTGTAGTAGGGAGTATCAACTTTCGCGCCGAAAAGGAACTCCTACGCAATACCAACTATAACTGTGATCTGGAACGCTCGCAACAAAAATTCCAACGATCATCACAGAAGTATACCCCCGAACAACGTCTGGAAAGAGCGCAACAGTTTCTTGCCAACCATCCTTTTATGACAGTAAGGGATTATGCCCGGCTGAACGGTCTGCGCCACACAACTGCTTCACTGGAACTAAGAAAGTGGGCGGAACAGCCGGAAAATAACATTACTACCTCAGGACGGGGTACGCACAAGGTTTATGTCCGCAGATAAATTCGTCAAACAGCAGGGGGAAATCGGGCAAAAACCGGATTGAGAGTATCTGCAATAGAGATTTATCATATCTTTGTTACAGAGACAAACATTCTAAATTCATAAACAACCATGCGCACACATACCTACCTCTTGTCTTTATTCGCCTGCCTGATGCTACTGGCAACGGACAGCGTCGCACAACCCTATATTCTGCGCCATTTAGGTATAGAAGACGGATTATCAAACAATTATGTAACCAATATCGTACAAGACAGTCAGGGATGCATCTGGATAGCAACAGAAGCAGGACTGAACCGTTTCAACGGCAGAGACTTCACCGTCTATAATACTCACAACTCCAACATTGCAGGTGATGCAGTAACCAGATTACTATATGACCGGGAAGTAGACAAACTATGGATAGGAACCAAAACCGGAATAAGCCTCTTGGACTGTAAAACGCAAGAATTCGAGCATTCTACTCCGCTGGACAGTATAGATATGAACAATAACATAGTATCGATGTCACTTGCTGCCGATAGTGGAATATGGATTACCAATCATTATGGGAAAATAATACATTACAATAGGAAAACGAAAAAAACAACCGAGCTTTCGGAGGATAATATCAAAGGACTCCCTTATCAACACTGGACTACATTCGATAACAGGAAAGGAGAACTATACGTAGGACACGGCAACATGGGCATGAGCATTATCGACTTGAAAAGCGGAAGTCTGAAACATTACCAAAACGAACCGGATAATCCCAAAAGCCTGCCGGGCAATAGTGTTTACTGTATTTGCATGGATCACCTCGAAAACATCTGGATAGGCACCAATCAAGGATTGGCACTTTTCAACCCCGTGACAGAAGAATTCCAAAACTTCAAATACGAAGTTGGAAACCCCACCTCACTCCTATCCGACCATGTGTTTGAAATAAAGGAAATGCAAGATAACCGGCTCTGGATCGCCACCGATATTGGAGGAATAAGCATACTTGATCTACGTAATATAACCTTTATGAATCCCAAAGACCTAAAATTCCAAAACATCACCAACACTTACGACAAACAGGGACTTTCTTCCGGTAATATTCGAAGCCTTTTTCAGGACTCATACGGAAACATCTGGATTGGAAATTATAGTAGCGGAGTGGATTTCATCAGTCATATACAGCCCGTCTTCCACACGCTTCCTTATATGGTAGAAAAAGGACAAATTATCAAACATAAATCAGTATGGGGTATCCATGCCGATGAGAGACAGCAAGTATGGTTGGGTAGTGAAAACGAAATAGTCCTGTTCAGAGATGGAAAACTACAAAGAAAGATTAACCTTACACCTCATTTGTCCAGGTCGTATGCACAAGTATTCGCTATTTACAACCATAAAGAAGATCTCTTTCTGGGACTCTTCGATGACGGACTATTGAAATTCAACCTCCAAACAAATTCCATAGAACGTATTGACTTGGGACAAGATTATGTGGACATCAACACCTTGTATGAGGATAAAGATGGGAAATTATGGATAGGCACAGAATATGGCCTTGCCAGTTATGTGAAAGGAAACTTTCGCTGGGAAAAAGAAATCAATGACCAAATATCTAATCTATCAGTCTATAGTGTATTACATGATAGACAAGGAAAACTATGGATAGGGAGTTGTGGCGCAGGCATCTTTATTTTCAATGCCAACAATCAATGTACAGCCAAACTAATGGATGAAAATGGCTTTTGTTCCAACTCCATCAACCAACTTTATATGGATAGTCAAGGAGGAATATGGGCAGCAACCCGGAATGGAATCGGATATATAAAAGATACTAAGCAACCTGAACTTTTCACCCAATACAGCTATGAGGATGGTCTGGAAGATACTTATATTCATGCATTGCAAGAAGATAAAGCCGGAAATATATGGTTCAGCACAGATAAGGGAATCTCTTGCTGGAATAGAAAACGAAATAAATTTGATAACTATGATTACCGGGATGGCATACCTTTAGGTAGTTTCATAGATGGTTCCGCTCATGCCGCACAAGACGGCACACTCTATTTCGGCTCGCTAAATGGTGTCTGCTATTTCAATCCGCAAGATATATCAAAAGACAACCAAGCGGCTACAGTAGAGATAGTAGAATGTAAAGGTATCAGCAGTACCATAGAAGGTCGTAGTAACGAGACTCTTATTCTGTCAGAAAACGGAATGATAGAATTGCCCCATGACCAAAACTCATTCAGTATTACTTTTATGATTTCCGACTATTCGCAAAGCCAGATAGTGGAATATGCATACATGATTGAGGAATTAGGAAATACATGGACCAGCACACAGGGAGAAAACCAAGTAACTTTCCGGAACCTGTCTCCCGGAAAATATACTTTCAAAGTAAAAGCACGCTTACGCAATCACGATTGGAACGACAATCACATTGCCATCATGAAAGTACATATCCACCCTCCTTTATGGTTGACATGGTATGCCAAAGTATTCTATATCTTACTGGTTATCTTGGGTATATACATCTGGTTTCGCTTCTACAAACGCAAGCTAATGCTCGAAAACTCCCTTGAACTGGAACGGAAGAAAAGTCTGAACGAACAGGAACTCAATAATGAGCGTCTGCGTTTTTATACCAACATTACACATGAACTGCGTACCCCGTTGACTTTAATCCTCGGACCTCTGGAAGACTTGATAAACGATCCGGACTTATCAGCTTATTACAGTAAGAAGGTCCAGGTAATTCACAGTAGTGCTATCCGATTATTGAACCTTATCAATCAAATACTGGAATTCCGCAAAACGGAAACACAGAACCGAAAACTAACGGTAGCCAAAGGTGATTTAGGCAGTTTGATCACGGAAATAGGTTTGCGCTACAAGGAGCTGAACCGGAACGAGAAAGTGAAATTTCACATTCAGGTTCAACCAAAAGAAGCCAAACTCTACTTTGATGCCGATATCATTTCTACAATACTGAATAATCTGTTATCGAATGCCATAAAATATACCCCGGAAGGGGAAATCAGCCTGATGATGCATCCGGTAGTTGACGGTGAGAACCGATATATGGAAATAGTGGTGAAAGATACCGGATATGGAATAGATACTGATGCGCTTCCCCACATCTTCGACCGTTACTATCAGGCTAAAGGCAAACACCAGGCTTCCGGCACAGGTATTGGATTGGCTTTAGTCAAATCATTGGCCGATTTGCATGAAGGTATCTTATCAGTGGAAAGTGAAGTAGGCAAAGGCACCACTTTCACATTCCGCTTACTGACAGAAAATTCCTATCCCGATGCATTGCATAAAGAAGAAAAAGAAACCATTGTACGGGAGGAGATTGATAAAATCAAAGAAGAAAGAGAGGATACAGATATTCGCCCGATGATACTTGTAGTAGAAGACAACGATGATATCCGTGAGTACATCACTACTTCTTTCAGCAATGATTACCGTATATTGTCCGCCAACAATGGCAAGGAAGGATTGGAGCAAGCCCAACATCATATACCGGATATCATTATCAGCGACATCATGATGCCTGTAATGGATGGTATTGAATTATGTAAACTGATAAAAGAAGATGTTCGCACCAGCCATATACCTGTCATCCTGTTAACAGCCAAAGATTCCATTCAAGATAAAGAAGAGGGTTATGAAAGCGGTGCCGACTCATATCTTACGAAACCATTCAGCGCCAAGTTATTACATAGTCGCGTTCACAATCTGTTGGAATCACGGAAGAAGTTAGCCCTGCTGATAACCAACCGCACCAAAGAGCTGAAACCGGAACAAGTTCAGGAAACAATGCAACTAAGCCGGTTGGACGAAGAATTCCTGAACAGGTTTACTACAATAGTGGAAGAAAATATCGACACACCCCAATTGGACATGCCTTTCATGATAGGCAAGATGAACATGAGCCACTCCACCCTTTACCGGAAGATAAAGGGGCTAACAGGCATATCAGGAAATGAGTTCATCCGGAAAATAAGACTGAAAAACAGCTTGCGCTTATTGATGGAAGAAGGACTCAATGTTTCGGAAGCGGCTTATGCAAGCGGTTTCAATGACTTGGGATATTTCCGGAATTGCTTTAAGGAGGAATATGGAATGGCACCGTCGGAGTATATAAAACAGAAGAAATAGAAAATGGACGTGTCTTCCACTAAAGAGAAACACGTCCATCCCTCCTATAGCTATCAACGTATTTCTATGTCTAAAGTACTACCTTCGACATCAATACGGAGTTCCTGCTTTTCAGCATTATACTTCCAAGAGGCAACATTCTTCACTTTCTTCACAGACGGCATATTCTTTAAAATAAAAGTATATTTCTGAGATGTACCACTGCTAACTTTCAGTTTACCCGTCTTCTCATCATAAGTCACCAGACAATCTTCATACTCAATGCCATCTCCACACGGAAGATGCAGCTGACGAGTAGCGGTCCCATTAGGATATATCATGATAGTTTTGCGTCCCACCATCGAAGCATCACCCAGTCCGGTTAGCCCACTAGTTACATTCAGCGGTAGAATGGCTCCCGCCTTTACAAATAAGGGGAAACGCTCTAACGTATACACTTCCTCTATCAAACTACCTGGAGCATACTTTGTCCCATCATAGAAATTAATCCATTCTCCTTCGGAAGGAAGATGAAACGATACACGGTTATCAGCCGACGTGATAGCTTTGGTAAATAAATAATCTCCCACCTGGTGACTTTCTTCCTCATAAGATGCATTTTTTATTAAAGACCCACCATGCAAATGTGCATCCACAACTGTTGAGAATAAATAGGGAATCAATTCATCGTGCAAAACAACACAATAACGATAAATTTCCTCTACATCTGTGCCATGCCACCAAGGCAGATGATTACTGAAAGCGCCATTCTCACCGCCATTAATCATACAGGCGGTCATACAGCCAAATTGTGCATAGCGCACAAACTGCTCTTTATTGGAACGCTTCATGAAAAAACCAGCAACTTCGCATCCCGGTGAACCATAGCCACGTTTTGCCGACTGATAAATATTCTGAATTTGCAGTTTCAAGCCCTTCCAGTCACCGGAAAAGTCTCCACACCATCCCATGTTCATCTTTTCCACACTGGCTGCATAACCTCCCTGATGTGAATAGGGACGAGCGATAATAATGCCTTGCGGATTCTTTTTTACCGTATAATCGTACATAGCATCGTAGTAATAAGGGCGGAATTGCTCATTACTCATCTGACCAATAGACGTATCTAAAATATCTCCAAACCAGAATTCTCCCTGATCGACCTTCCAACCATAGACACCATCGATAAAGACTTTATCCAGTTGCTTATACCACCAGGCTACTGCTTCTTTATTTGTAAAGTCGATATGTACCCCTTCTCCTTTCCACCAGGCATGCGGCTTACTCTGATTTATGCCATACCCTTTAGAAACAACTTCATCATACGTATCGCTTTTTTGAAAACGGGTATCCTTGCACCTTATATTGACTGCTCCTGTAAGCCATAGAAGCACCTTCACATCTTTACTCTTAAAATAATTAATCATATCCTTCGGGTCCGAATAGCGTTGCGTGTCCCAGTTAAAGTCATTATAGGTCGTACTCCAAGGACTATCAATGATAACAGCACCTACCGGAATATTACGCTCTAAATACCCGTCGACGAGTGCTTTTGCCCCATCCGCCGTATTAATACTATCTTCCCACGCTACATGTTCAAAAGCCCACGCCGGAGTAATCGGTGGATTTTGGGCACTCATGGACACACATATCAGAATTGAAATTGTAAGTAATAAAAGCTTCTTCATATTGTTTTGTTTTCTAATTATTGTGCATAACCTTCGTTTTGCTTAAACTCTATATTCAGCACCTTGTAACTATTAATAGTAGACAAGGGCACCGGACGATTAATGTGGTAGGGTTTAATACCTATTCCATTTACACCATTTTCCGGATTCGTATCGGGATTTTTCCCTTTAATCCATTGGCAGAATGCATCTTTGTCTAACGCACGTTTCAGCATTTGCCATCTGAAGAGTTCCCCACCCAGTTCACGGGCTCCTTCATCCAGAATAAATGAAATATCAATATCTTCCGGATTTACAGTCAATGCTTCTTCGTGCCCTGGTATCAAAGCCCGTTGGCGAAGTTCCGTTATCACTTGTGCCGCCTCATCTTTCCTACCCAGACGGGTATACGCTTCTGCCAACGTCACATAGACTTCTCCCAACCGAATCAAGATTGCATCCTTATAGGCATATTCCTGTTTTGCAGTTGATCGACTGCTATCCAGCCATTTAGTCACATTATTGGCACAACTGCGAACATTGGAATTATTAAGGACTGCTCCCGTTTCTATATCGTAAATATCAGCTACATCATCACAGATAATACCTCTATTCTCATAAGCCGACTTAACTTCTTGAGGCAGAACATCGAGTGCACGGATCAATAAAGTGTCCGAAAAATCAGGTAGTTCATTCCAATCGTCAGTACGGCAGTAACCTGATATAAAAGTTGCATCACGACGTTTATCATACTTGTTAAATACATGAATAAAATAATAAGTAGGCATCACAGCACGATATTCACGGCCATAGAAGACACTATGCGCTTGCAGACCATTAATTGTCTTAGAATAAGAACGCACCGAACGGTTTACCTGTGAAACCCAATAACGATGAATGAAATTATTCTGAGCATCAAATGTTGTGTTGCCATATTGTATGGACCAGATAATCTCACTATTTTCAGTATTATCCGGTGAAAAGATGCGACTGAAATCACTTTCTAATTTATATCCATAGTCATTCTTTAATTCGGTAGCCACTCTCACCGCTTCTTCATAACAGTGCTTTTTGTTCTGCATCCCAACCTCACCGATCAATGTTTCATCATAAGCTGCCAGAGACATCAAGACACGCATCCGAATGGCCTTGGCAATACCCTGATCCATACGTCCGAAACTTGATGAACGTACTTCGGAAGGTTTTTTCAGGCTTTGGTCTGCAATCTCCAGGTCTGCAAGAATACGCTTATAAAAAGCAGCAATCCCCGGTTGAGTTCCTCCTATCTCTTCCGGACTGGTAATAGGCATCTCAGCATAATATGCGGCAGGTCCATAGATTTCAACAATCTGATGTAAATAAAAGGCACGCAAAGCGTGAGCTTCCGAAAGAAGTTCACTGCGCTTACTTTCCGAATGAAAATCTGCGGCATTAATCGAGTTGATACTTGTATTGATGGTGGAAAGTGCTACATACAACCATTTCCAGAGGCCTTCGTTGCTACTATTATCAATCATGTATGTATCGGTATAGGTAATCAGTCCTTTCCAGTAGTCACGTACATTACCTCCATAAGCCATCAGGTCATTTCCTAATTCCCCTACCATAAACCACTGTTCCAGAAGTTCGGTATTGATCTGATACAATGACAGCAACTCAGCTTCAGCACCTTTTTCCGTCTGTGCATACGTATCGTTAATAGACCCTTTCGGAGTTTCTTCCAGAAAACTGTCACAACCACAGAATGTCATTAATAAAAACAGACAAACTGAATATAATTTATAATTGAGTTTCATATCGTTCTATTTTAAAAAGTTAGATTTACACCAAAATTAATACTCTTCGGTACTGTCAGTTCTACAGAAGGAGATTCGGGAATCACATCTTCTTTAGCTGCCCTATACAAATAGAAGGCATTGCGCAACTGCACATAAAAACGTGCTTTGCTCACCGGAATATATCGTTTAAGTAATGAATGAAAATCATATCCTAATGTCATATCCTGCATTTTGATATAATCGCCTTTCATATATCCGCATAATTCACGATGATCGGCCCAGGTTGCATCCGCTCTCGGATAATCGTTTGAAGGATTATCCGGTGTCCAGTAATTTATATCGGGCACCCATCGGGTACCGGTCAGAATCACGTGCCAGCCGTAAGCATCATCATAGAAGACATAATCCCATCTACTTGAAATATTAAAGGAGAAATCCAAATTCTTCCACTTGAATGAGCTACCTAATGAAACAATATACTTCGGATCAGTAGAGCCAAGGATCTTTTTATCATCAGCCGTAATCTGTCCATCCGGTTTCAAGTCTCTGATTTTCACATCTCCCGGTTTGCAACCATATTTAGCTGCTTCTTCTACTTCATTGATCTGCCAGATACCGGCTTTCTCATAATCATAAATCACATTAATGGGCTTGCCAATGAACCATTTATTTGAGATATCATCCTGATCGTTTGTCAGGCTTATGATTTTATTTTCATTGACTGACATATTCAGGTTCATATCCCACTGTATATCTTTTGTATCTACTAATATACCACTTAAAGAAAACTCGATACCTCTATTCTGTGTTTTACCGATATTTTGCCAAATACGCGAAAAACCGGTAGTTAGAGGTATGCTACGCTGCATCAGCAGGTCTTTTGTTCGGGTATCATAGAATTCAATATAACCGGAAAGACGGTTATTGAACAATCCAAAGTCCAAACCTATATTATTGGTGTGAGTTATTTCCCAACTCAACTTTTTGTTTACCAATTTATCGGGTCGGTAAGCATAAATGCCTTTTCCGCCTTCTCCAAACTGATAACCATAACTTCCCAAACCTGCCAAAGTAGAATACGGATCGATAGCCTGATTACCTACTGTTCCATAAGCATAACGCAACTTCAGATTAGAAATCCACCTTATATCTTTCATGAACGGTTCTTCTGAAATTCTCCATGCCAAACCTCCTGAGAAGAATGTAGCCCACTGGTTACCTTTGGCCAAACGAGATGAACCGTCCGAACGTACCGAGATATTGGCCAGATACTTTCCCTGATAGTCGTAGCGCACACGTCCCATAAATGAAGCTAATGCCCAGTTGCTGTAACCGCTTCCTATTTTCTGATTCTCAGTATTAGTACCCAGATTATGATAAAGTAACTGCTCTACATCCAGATTCTTGCCTTCGGCCGACATATCGTCATACTGGTAATTTTGTATTTCGGTGATAGCATCCAACGTGATATGATGCTCATTAAAAGTATTATCATAGGTCAACGTGTTATTCCAGGTCATCATATATGAATTCTGGCCGCTCTTACCTGAACGATTTAACCCGCCGTTTGCCTGAAAAGACTCACTTCCATAAAAGAACCCTTTTTTCGTATCACTATATGTATAGCCGAAATTACTATGTAAAGACAAATTACGTAACGGATGTACATTTGCAGAGAAAACCATATTCACACTTGTATTCTCCGTATCATTGGCATACTGCCCGTCCACATAGTCTGCAAGGATACTTACGCTGGACTCCTGCGGATTAGGATACATGATCAGATCTCCACTCTCATCATAGGGCTTTGATAAAGGTGTTCCATAAAACAGTGCTTGTCCATAAGTAGCAAATCCACTGCTGTTCCGCTTACGCAAACGCATTGTTACCCCCAAATCAAGCCAAGAAGTAAGTTTATGATCAACAGTAGATGTGAAATAGAACTTCTTTGCTTCACTGTTCTGATTGTAACCTTTATCCTTTTCGTATGCAAAACTCAAACTGAATTTTGTTTTCTCGTTACCTGAAGATACAGACAGGTTATGCTTTTGTGTGGAACCATCACGGAATACCAAATCCTGCCAATCATAGTATTCTCCATTACGAATCATCTGAAGTTCCTCATTCGAAAATATTTTTTCATCACTCACTTCCTGTCCCCATAAATCATTAGCAATTTTGTATGAATCCCTGCGCATTTGCACGAACTTCTCTCCCTGCATCATATCCATAAAATGCGGTTTGCTGATTCCATAGAAAGCGTCATAGCTAACGGTTGTTTTACCCGTCTTTCCACGTTTAGTTGTAATTATAATCACGCCGTTGGCACCACGGGAACCGTAAATCGCTGCACTTGACGCATCCTTTAAGATCTCGATAGATGCAACTTCATTCATGTTCACCACATCCAATGAGGCCGGTACTCCGTCCACTATTATCAACGGAGTGTTGCTGGCATTCAATGAACGTGAACCACGGATGCGGATACCGCGATCATCACCTTCATAACGTGATGCCTGAATATCCATGCCCGGCACCTTACCTTGCAAAGCATCGGTAATGCTGGTAGATGCCGAAGCGGCAATTACATCTCCTTTTACAGAAGCTACGGAAGCTGTCAGGTCACTTTTCTTTGTCGTACCATAACCTATCACCACCACATCATCAAGCGTTGTGGCATCTTCTACTAATATAATATTTATATGTTTGTTTCCACCTATTGAAACTTCTTGTTTTACATAACCGATAAAAGAAACTTCCAAGACTCCTCTGGTCGGTGCTTCCAAAGAAAAATTGCCATCTATATCAGTAATCGTACCATTATTAGTGGTGCCTTTCACCAATATATTGGCACCTATAACCGGTTCACCAGCTACATCCTTTACCGTACCTGTGACAACATGCTGGGCATGTACGCAGAAAATGGTAATACATAACATCATACAAGTTACCCAAAGCCTTCTGAGTAAACATAACATTTGACTGTGTCGTTTCATAAATATTAATTTAAATTGTACCTAAAAAAGAGGAGCTGATATGCCGGCTTATATCAACTACCGACAACAAAATTAAGCATGAAAAGACTTAGAACCATATAAAATACGGGTTCTTATATTCCTTTTATTCGTATGAAACACAATTAAATTTAAAGTTCTATATTACAATGAATTGGCAATTAATTCCCACGATTGCAAATAATCGTATGCAATACAAATACGATATTGCAAAGCCCCAAAAGAGAATACATCACAATTATTTTCCAGCAGATTCAACCTGCTGCATATATTCATTGGGAGTAATACCGGTAGTATCTTTAAATGCGCGGAAAAAAGTAGTATACGAACTAAAACCACACAGCCCCGCCAATGCTTTCAGAGTATAACGATCTTTTTCATTAGAATTGACTAATCGCTTAAACTCATCAATACGATACTCATTGATAAAATCATAATAGCGTATCTTAAGGTTTACATTGAAAATTTGCGAAAGTGTTTGAGCAGAAGTGCCTACTGCTTCCGCTACATGGGCTAGTTTTAGGTCCGGATTCAGGAAAGCTCGTTCTTGTTCCATATAATTTTTCAACTTACTAATTAAGGCTTGAGCTTCTTCTTCACTTATCTTTTTATTATAACGGTATTTTTCTTCCTCATTATGGAGTGGTTTCATCAGAACAGTACTTTTCCCGGAATGCTTTTTCCAAATAACATAAATGACACCAGCTGCCACAACCACACCGAAAACAACTCCCAGCCACAACCATGCAGATAAAGAAGAACGGATTCTTATCCGAAAACTCTGCATACTGTTCTCATCCATTTGCTTACGCACTTTAAAGGTATACTCTCCGGAAGGTAAATTAGAGAATTTGATCGAGTTTATACCTCTCAATATTTTCCACTCTTTATCATATCCCTCTAATTGATATTCATATATCATCAGATCCGGAGCATCATAAGTAAGTGTAGCAAAAGTGATGTCCAAAGTATTTTGATCGTCAGGCAAAACTATAACACCTCTTTCTTCTATCAGTTCCTCATATTTACCCAGCATAGACACACCATTTACCAAAAAGTCAGAAATAACAGTAGGAGCAGACTGGGGAATAGAATGAATATCAGCAAATACAATACCTTTAGCAGTAGCCAGCCAAATTGTATCTCCACATAACTGACCATCATTAGAAAAAGGTTCCGGTAGCCCTTCAGTAGAAGAAAACAGAGTAAAATGACTGAAAGTGCTATCTCCCCTTACGACGCCACGTGATCCGACAAACCAATAGTTATCAGTCTTATCTTGCAAAACCTCCCGTATAGAATACCCCAAATAACCAGCATCTTCGGGAGTACACACATAACGTAAATGACTAAAAATACTATCACAGATAAATGCCCTGTTTTTATTAAAACAGAATAAGAAGTTACCTTGACGATCTTCCGTCATATAAGTCACCGGTGGCAATTCATGAAGTCCGGCTGGCAAGCTCTCGCTTGAAAAAGAATCATCTTTAATATTCAGAAATTGCAATCCCTTATCAGTAGCTACCCAATATCTCTTCTTAGCATCTATATACAAGTAATTAACTTTATCATCGACCAACGTTGAATTCAGGCTTGTATATACTTTTTCAACCTTCAACTGTTCATTATAACAATGAAGTCCATCTAATGTCGTCATCCATAAACGTCCTTGATTGTCTATTGTAAAAGAATTCACAGTCAAATTAATATCAGTGAACCTCGAAATCTGCAAGGTTTGTCTATTCAGTTTATAAGCTCCTCCTCCTCTTGTTCCAATCAAAATATCATCATTAAACTTAATGAAAGTCGAAATCGCTCCGAAACTAAATCTTTCCGGAGAAGAAGGGAAGTACTCAATCTGCGACTTTGAATCGCAAATATAATAGAAGCCATTGGGAGTTCCTAAAAGTTTTACATCATCAACCAAATACAGGCAATCAAATGTTATATTACGTAGTTCCTGGTTCCTAATCCTATAAGAATGAAAAGCTTTATTACGAAATTGCAGATAATCTATTCCCGTATAGCGAGTACCTCCTATCCACAATACATTCAAATCATCCAACAACAGGCAAGATACCATATCTGAAGTCAGATATTCATCATTATCATTAGGCATGGTAGATATAGAATGAACAATTTCCTGTTCGGGAAGAGAAATAAAAGAAACGCCACTGCCTAAAGTTCCGCAGCATAATATTCCATCATGCAAAGAAAGAGCTGAAATACGATTATTCCCTACCATAGGGAGAAAAGATGAATATTTTCCCGAAAGCATATCAAACGCTACTACTCCGTGAGTAGTGGTACCTATATAAAGTAGTTTTTCGTCGCCAACTATACATGAGAATTTTGATGTGAGCTTAGCTTCCTTACCATAAACACGAATACTTCCGGTAGATAATGTGTAAGCAATAACTCCCTCAGGGGAAAGAAACCAAATATCTTTAGCAGTAGCATACGCACCTATAATTTGATTATACGCCGAAACTTCATCGGTGACCCGAAGATGTTCCATCTTTTGTTTTTCATTAATAATGTATATGCCGTTGGAAGTTCCCACATAAACCTTACCATTTATGTAGCACAAAGAACGAACCGGAAAATTAATTTCAGCATATATGCGAAGAAAAGTTCCGGATCTAACTTCGTACTTCCATAGTCCTTTATTCGTTCCTATCCAAAAATCATTATTCTCTATTTCTTTTATTACAAAGACTTTTTCTACCGATTCCGGAAAGTTAAAACATTTAAATCGCACACCATCAAAACGTTGGATTGTATTTAAAGTACCAAACCAAATAAATCCTTTTGAATCTTTCGTAATGCAATTTACTTGCGGGTCCTGCAACCCACTTCCATTATCCAGATTCCGCACAACTGCTACATTTGCCTGTAAAGGAAAAACATGACATACCAAAAGTATCACAAAAACCATTAATTCTGCGATTTGCGTTTCTCCTCTTTTATGTATCTTCATATTTTCAGGTCACTTAGATTCTTCATGGCAAAATTAAGAATAAATCTGCTATTTCCACGATTTCATGAATCCTTTTAAAAGAAAAAACGAAGCAATAAAAAAATGAAGCGGACATCCCTTCTACCTGAAAGAATGTCCGCCTCTTATAAATACTACCTACTGAAAACTGTGACTTTAAAAACTACCCTTTGTTTATTAATACCAATCTTATGTTAATCTATAACCTATTGTCGATATTGCAAAGATAGGGTGAAATTTTCATTCAGTAGTAGCACAATTGTTTCATAAAAGGGGATAAATCAGTCAATTTTCAGTTTATCCCCCGATAAATCGACTTTAAACAGGTGCGGAATACGAATATATCGTCCGTTCACATCTTTATGACTATGAACCGACATCATCCACTCACCATCCAAAGTACGGAACAACATTCCATGTCCGAAGTTAGGCGGAGTGATCGGTTCTTTCTCTTGTATCCAGGGTCCATCCAGAGTTCCGCTTTCGGAATAGGCAACTCCTTGTGTATAGTCCTGGAATACCCAGCTTGTCCATATCATACCTAACCGACCCGTACCTGTACGAAAAAGCCATGGCCCATCAGTTACACGGTTGGGCAATACTTTGTCTCCCATCTTCTCGCGGCTCCAAGGAGAGTCACTGGCACGGAAAAGAATCTTTCCTTTGCCGATGGAACCGCTTAAATCGGGCTTTAATTCAATCTTTTCCATCGTACCGTTCCAGTTTTGCAGCCATTCGTGGCAATAAACCATATAAGGTTTCCCATCACTGTCCACCCAGAATGTGCCATCAAGGGTAGGCATATTCTCAGGCAGGTAAGTGGGGTCTTTCATAGGTTTATAAGGCCCCTCTGGCTTATCACTGACTAGGATGTGGCTGGCACGACGGGGAATGACGTTTCCTTTTACGGTATCAATCTTGATGGCGTTGTTCGTAAAAGTGGCGAAATAGTAATATTTTCCGTTGTATTCGTGCAATTCGGCTGCCCAGATTTCGGGTTTAGGGCCCATCCAAGAGTCAGAATCAGTTTCCGCTACACGATAAGGGCCTTCCCAACGGGCAAGGTCTTTACTTTTCCAGAGGAGGCCACCGGTGCCGGTCATATAATAAGTAGAGGTTTTCTTATCAGCCAGTATGCAGGGGTCACTCAGATGGATAGAATCGAGAGGGATGCTGGTACGAAAACGGTTCGGAACCTTCTGCTGGGCAGATGCAAGGACAGAACACAAGGTAAATATAAGCACCAATAATTCTTTTCTCATACTAGTTCTTTTAATATAATGAGGATAGATACGCGGCCAACGCGGATAAGGCGGACAAACGCAGATTTATTATTATTCCGCATTTGTCCGCTTCATCCGCATCGGCCGCGTACCTATAAATTATTCTATTTCTATACCGTGTTGTACCGGAGTAAGAATGAATGTAAATTCATAGTCACCATAAGGCAACTGATATTGTGGCAACGGCCATGCACCCCAACTGTTCACACATCCTAAGCCCATCTGAGCCTTGTCGATGCAGAGATTTGTCAGATTAGCTTCTTTCACTTCGGGAGAGTGGCTCTGACCTTTGTCCCAACCATCATCCAGAGACTCGATAGTATAGTGCAGGGCTGATGCGGAGAACGGAGCGTCAGCTACAATTTGCAAACCGCGTCCGGCATCGTTCAGTTGCTTCCACCAGCGGATATCGGTCTTCGTACCTGTTTCCTGCGGACGGATATAAGAGTAGAATTGTTCGTCTACGCTCTGGCGATACAATCCCAGATCTGTACAATGATTGCGGTCACTGTAGTTCTCTACCGGACCACGGCCATAGTATTCTACAGTTTCAAAAGTCTTGGGCATCTGCACCTGCATACCGAAACGGAACATATGAGATACTTTAGCCTCCGGATCGGCAGTCATCTTCTGAGTCACTTTTACAGCACCCTTGTTATTGATTACATAAGTAAGATCCAGTTTGGCAGAAACATTCTTCATTTCGTATTCTGCACGTACCACTGTCTGATTGTCTACTGTCTCCCATTTGAAGGAAGTCAGCTTCAGACCCGGGTTCTTCCAGGCAGCGAATTTCTGTTGCAAACCTGCACCGAAATCATTGTCCGTAGGTGCACGCCAGAAGTTAGGTGCCAGTTCGGCATCTTCGTTCATCAATTCCGTGCCTGCTACGTTGTAGCGATTCAGGTAACCGGTATGTTTGTTGAATTCCAGACGGAAGTTATCACCGTTGATGATCAGATAACGCCAGTCGTTTTCCTGGATTTGAGGAGCAACGGTAGGAGTATTCACAACTTCTACATTCTTCAGGTCCATAGCAGGAGCCTTGTAGGGGTTCAGTACAAGCTGGTCTTTGGCTACGGCATATCCGGCGGGAAGCAGACCTTCGCGGTTCTTCAGGCGATAAGTTACATTCAACAACCATTCTTTACATTCGCAGGTTTTGCCGATGTTCAGTTTCACTTTGGCAGTCTGCTGCGGAGCTACATTGAGGTCTTCTACACGACCGGTACGAATTACTTTACCGTTAGCAAGCAATTGCCAATCCAGATAGTAAGCGGAAAGGTCACGGAAGAAGTTTTCGTTGTACACGTTCACTTCGCCGTTCTTCAGGTCAGCAGGAGTTGTCCAGATGTTCTGATAATAGTAACCCACTTCGTACATGTGCGGATTGGGAACACGGTCGGGACTGATCAGGCCATTATCACAGAAGTTCTTGTCGGAACCGTCGTAACGGTTGAAGTCACCGCCATAAGCGTAGATAGTCACACCGTCTTTACCTTTCCAACGAACGGACTGGTCTACGAAGTCCCAGATGAAACCGCCTTGCAGGTTGGGGTATTTACGGATCAGATCCCAATATTCTTTGAAACCACCCTGTGAGTTACCCATAGCATGGGCATATTCACACTGGATAAGAGGCTTCTTGGCATCTGTACGCTGGCCATATCTTTCCATGTGCTTGTAATCGGCATACATGGGACAGTCAATGTCGGTAAATTCGTTTCCGTGCGCCTGTTCGTATTGTACGGCACGGCTGGAATCTTCATTCTTGATCCAACGGTAGCAAGCTTCAAAATTAGGTCCGAAACCGGCTTCGTTACCCAATGACCAGAAAATAATGCTGGGATGATTGAAGCCGCGTTGTACGTTGCGCTGGTTACGTTCCATGTGAGCCTTGGCATAGTCGGTGCGTTTAGCCAGTGTCTTTTCACGATAACCCATACCGTGTGATTCGATATTAGCCTCAGCCACTACATACAGACCATATTGATCGCAAAGGTCGTACCACAGGTTGTCATCAGGATAGTGACAGGTGCGCACAGCGTTGATATTGAATTTCTTCATGATCTGGATATCCTGAATCATACGTTCGGGAGATACGACATAACCACCATCCGGATCAATTTCATGACGGTCGGCACCTTTGAAGAGAACGGCCTGGCCGTTTACTAAGATCTGGTCACCTTTCAATTCGATCTTACGGAAGCCTACCTTTACGGGGATCACTTCGTTACTGCCTTGCAAAGTGGCACGCAGTGTATAGAGGTAAGGAGTTTCGGCGGTCCATTTATGCGGATTTTCCACATTCATCAGAATGGTACCGCTACCTTTGGCTGTTTCCGTAGCTACTGCCTTGCCGGCAGCATCAAGTAATTCCAGATTTACGTTACCGCTGCCTTTCAGGTCGAGCGTCACACGCAGAGAACCATTTTTGTATGTCTCGTCCAGATCGGGAGTAATACGGATGTCCTGGATACGTTTCTTGTTGCGGGCATAGAGGTAGCAATCACGTCCCACACCACTGTAACGGAAAAAGTCCTGGTCTTCCAAGTAGGTTCCATCACACCAACGGAATACCTGGAAAGCGATGAGATTCGTTTGTCCGGGCTTCAAATAAGGAGTCAGGTCGAATTCGGCTTCGAGCTTACTGTCTTCGCTATAACCTACATAACGGCCATTCACCCAGAGATACATGTTGGATGTTACAGAACCGAAATGAGCGATAATGTCTTTTCCTTTCCAGTCGGCAGGAACAATGATCTCACGACGGTAAGAACCTACATGATTGTTCTCTGTAGGAACTTCAGGAGGATTGTTCTGGAACTGGTTACGCCAAGCATAGCCGGTGTTTACGTAAATAGGATCGCCATAACCGTTCAATTCCCACACAGCGGGAACTTGCAGATTATTCCAGCCTTTGTCATTGAAACCTACTTTCCAGAAGTCGGTGGGACGCTGGTCGGCATTGCGTACCCAAGAGAATTTCCAGGTACCGTTCAAAGTCATGTAATTAGTAGATTGGGTTTTCTTGCCTTGCATGGCGGCATCTGCCGATTCATAGGCAAAGTAATTAGTGTGCATGGGAGCACGGTTCACGGCATTGATTTCCGGATCAAGCCACTCTTTAAAGGACTGTGCATTTGCAGTCAGAGCCAGGGCTGCAAAGAGTCCGGTAATAAGATGTTTCTTCATGGATATAAAATTAGTATGTTTATAGCGGTATGAAGAATATTTTCTGCATACCGCTACAAAGATAGGGTGAATGAACTTTTTTTAGGGTGAATAATAGTTCAAAAAAGGGGGAATAGAGTTCAAAGAGCTACTGTATCCGGTACACTCCAAACGAACGTGGTTCAAGTTTCAGCTTCAGAGATTGTCCTTCTACCTGTACCGGACGTACACGAGGAACAATCGCTTCCTGGTCCAGCGTATTTACCGCGCGCCAATTGTCGTTCTGTAAGTAAGTGCAGGAACCGGCCACCAACTGACGTTTCTTCAAACCATTGAAATCGATCTGAACATCGGCAGGCTTACTGCTTGCATTCACCAGTTTCAGGATGATTTCTCCGGTAGGCGCATTCAGTGCAGCTGTTGCATAGAGGCTGTCCTGCCCTGCTACTGCTTTGCCATCCATCTTCAGGCTGAGTACATCGGTACCGGCATTCATACCGTACATCTGCTGAACGTAATAATTCGGTGTACGCATCATGCGCAAGTTATCGAACCAGATCAGGTCCGGATTCCACTGCCAAGCGTCTACGTGAGCAAACAACGGTGCGTATGTAGCCAGATGAACAACATCCGCATTCCGTTCCAGTCCCGTCATAAAGGCAGCTTCGGAAAGGGCAGCGAGGAAGTTGTTATCCTTCTTCGTGGAATGATCGTGTGAAGCATATTCTCCGGCGAAAACCTTCGGACCTTTGCGGTCGTAATTGTCATAGCGTGACGCATTGCCAAAGAACCAATCAGGATTCATGTAGTAGTGTTCGTCCACCAGGTCTACACCGATACGCTTCATTTCGGGCCAAAGATAATCGAATTTATCACCGCTGGCGCTCGGGCCGGAGCTACCTACAACCTTCACATCAGGGTATTTCGCACGGATGGCTTTTGTGAAAGCTTCGAGGCGTTCTACATAAACCTTGTCCCACTGTTCATTACCGATACCGATCATCTTCAGATTGAAGGGTTCGGGATGTCCCATATCGGCACGCACCTTTCCCCACTTGGAAGTAACAGGGCCGTTGGCAAATTCAATCAAGTCGAGTGCATCCTGTATGTATGGATCGAGTTCATTCATCGGAACTACTTCGTTGCTTTCGTACTGGCAGGAGAGCCCGCAGCTGATTACCGGAAGAGGTTCTGCACCAAGGTCTTCGCTCAACAGGAAGTATTCGAAGTAACCAAGTCCCAAAGTCTGGAAATAATCAGGGAAGGCTTTATGTTTGAAGGTGTAGTTCCAGCGGTTTTCATTCAGAGGGCGGTTTTCAACAGGGCCTACGGAATTCTTCCACTGGTAACGGGTTTCAAGACTGTTACCCTCGATGATACAACCACCGGGAAAACGGAATACGCCCGGGTTAAGGTCATAAAGGGCTTGTGCGAGGTCGGCACGCAGACCGTTCTCACGTCCTTTCCAAGTATTCACAGGGAACAGAGAGATATGATCCATATCCACCGTACCACGTGTTTCGAGGACGATACGCAGGCGGGCATGAGCATCTGTGAAAGGAGATTTCAGCACCGCCGTCAGCTTTTGCCAGTTATTGCCGCTTACTTCGATTTCTTTCTTCAACAGATTCTGTGCATTGGAGTTGACAAGCTCGATGGAGAGCTTCATCGGCTTCGCATCCGGCGTGCGGGCATAAACGGAGAAACGATATTCTTCACCTTGCTTCACACCGATGCCGCGGTAACCTTCATTATCCAGTCCGGCACGCAAGAGGCGACCATCGTTCACTACGCGTACATAATGAGGATTACGGTCAAAACAAGGATTTGCATCCTGAACGGTTATATTACCGAAAGGTACCCAACCCACGAAAGGTTGTGGGAATTCAAACGAACGGTTCTTTACCAGTTCGGCATACAGACCGCCATCGGCACCGAAGTTGATATCTTCGAAAAAGATGCCATACATTTCAGGTTGTATCTTTGCCGTCGGTTTAGAAACGTCGACGGTCATTACATGTTGTTGTGCCTGCCCACCCAGTGCAAGGGACAGGACTAAAAGGGTGGTTAGTTTTCTCATGGTTGATATGATTAATAAGAATATTTTTAATTGGGTAAATGATAATTTAGAGAGCGCGCTTCTGCCTTACCATTGAGCGAGCTTCTGCCTTACCATTGAGCGAGCCGCTCAATAAATTATCATTTGCCAACGCTTTCATGAATACGTATCACTGTAAACGAATAAGCAGGCATAGAGTAAGAAAAGTCATTCCCTTCTACCTTGAAATCAGAAGAAGCGGGTTTAGCTCCTCTGTCTTTCGGATCACCTGTCAATATCGTTTTTGTAGCCGAAGGATTTACCAAAGTAACCCCGTCCAACTTCACCTGGGAAGAAACTTCTACCGGAAGCATATTCACTAACTTCACAATATAATCTCCGGTATTAGCGTCTTTCACAACGGATACTCCGACACGTTTCTTCACGGCATCCCAGCCATTATTCAGTTTTACCGTAGAAGACAAGTATTCGGTACCGGCGTTCTGACCATACATCTGTTGAGTATAGTAGCCTACTGTGGGTCTCACTTCCGTATTATTGAAATAGATCAAGTCCGGATTCCATTGTGTATGACCATCTTTAGCCAACAACGGAGCATAGGAAGTCATTTCTACCACATCACCGTTACGTTCTACGGCCGTCAGGTAAAGAGCTTCGGCAAGCGCAGTTTCTACATTATTGGGACGTCCCGGCAGGTGAGCGGCGTATTCGCCCAAGTAAACTTTCGCTTTGCTACGGTCGTAATAGTCGTAATATTCCTGATTGTGAATCATCCAGCCCGGTTCTACATAGTAGTGTTCATCTACCATCGGTACCCCCAGTTCGGTAGCAAGATCCCAACCTACTTCATAATCCGTACCTTCGTAGAACGGACCGGTAGTACCAATCACGGTAACTTCAGGATGTTTTGCTTTTACGGCATCGAATATCATCTTAAAGCGTTCCACGAAGACAGGTGTAATCATGTCCTCATTACCAATACCGATGAACTTCAGGTTGAACGGTTTCGGATGTCCGGCTTCCGCACGCTTCTTACCCCACACGGTTTTGCGGGCATCTCCGTTGGCATATTCTATCAGGTCGAGAACATCTTGGATGTACTGATCCATTTCTTCCATCGGAATACCACCCTGCTGTCCCATGCAAGTCAGTTCATCCTTGGAATGATGAGCGCAGGTACCGGAGTTCTGACAAGGTACACCGGCTGCAAGCACAGGTACGGGCTCCGCACCCATATCTTCACAGAACAAGAAGTATTCGTGGTATCCCAGACCGCGTGTCTGATGGTATCCCCAAAGATTGCGGAGCGGCTTACGGGCTTCCAACGGACCGATAGAGCCTTTCCAATCATAAATATTATCTATTCCATCGCCATGAGCCACACAACCACCGGGGAAACGTACGAAACGGGGATGCAGGTCGGCAAGCGTTTGTGCCAGATCGGCACGAAGTCCGTTCTTACGGCCTTTAAAGGTCTTTTGCGGAAAGAGGGAAATCATATCCAGCGCATACTTGCTGACAGCTTGGGGAACAATGGACAGAGATGCAGCAGCCGCATCGCTTGTGGCTGTCAAGACTGCTTTCTGTTGTTTCCACTCTTTAGATTTTACGTTTACGGCAGTTTGTGCTATAATTGTTCCACCTTTATCAACCAAGTTCACAAGTACCTTGCCTCCTTTACCCTCAAGCACTTTACCAAAGAGTGAGAAGTCATATTTATCACCTTTCTTCAAGGCTATGCCGTCGAAACCAGCATTCACCAATGCTGTTTGTTCAGCTGCATTCACATCGAAAACAGCATAATGGGAGTTATTAGGATGAATAGGATTTTCCGTTGCAATGCTCAATGTAGCATCACTGCCCTGAACACTCCAGGAGTGAGTACTATTCCAGTTCTGATCGTTACCACGGTCGGTCGGGGTATATTCAAAGTCACGGTTCTGAACCAGTTCGGCATACAAGCCACCGTCTGCTCCATAGTTGATATCCTCAAAGAAAATACCAATCAGATGCTTGCTGATTTCTTTCGCCTGACCTGCATTTACCTGAATGGTAGCCTCTACAGGTTTGAGGTTGGCAAAGCGTACAGGGTCTTGCTCGGTACGCTCGGCATTCAGTGACTGGCGGTATTTCTTATGTTCGGCATAGCGGATGATCTGCTGCACGGTAGTATAAGGAACTTCCTGCACCCAGCCTTCTTCTTCAGAACCATTCACCAATACCTTCTTCTGAGTGGTGGGGTACACATCTTTGGGTTCATACTTACTACGTTCTTCGGGAGAGAAATAACTCTGTGCTTCCCACTTCTGCAAGTCGGGAGAAGTTACATAGGCAAGTGCCTTACCGGTATTCGTAGTTTCCCAGATGCAATGCCATTTGCCATCGGCACGGGTTTGCATCAAATGGGGCTTGAACATAGTCTTTGCCCGTCCCCACGGACCGAAATCGGAATTCACATAGGCAAATCCATCGGCTACGCTAAACCACTTCTCTCCGTCGGGACTCCAAGCAAACTTCAGGCCGCTGCGTCCGTCACGGTTCGAATAGGAAAAGAGATACACCTGATTCGGTTCATTCATCACGCCCTCCACCTTTGCCTGCACAGGGAAGACAAAAGACAGAAGTAAACATACACTTAAAAATCTAATCAATCTGTTCATGGTATTATTTATCGGGTTATTTGTTTTTCCAGTACTTTCTCAGCTTCTCAGCCTCTTTCTTAGTGATGTGGATTACTGCTCCATGTTTCGGTGACGAGAAGTTAGTCGCCTTCATCACACCTTCATTGAAGTGTCCCAGATCTTTGAAGTTCACAAAGTCAGTGGTTTCACTGAAACCGAAATTATGAGGATTGATGCCATAGATGTCATACATCACCACCCATTTGTCTTCGCCAATACGCTTCCACATGTTAGGAGCTTCGCAGGCTTTCGGCTCCGGATCTACCCATTCCGGCAGGTAAGTATATCCACGGTTGATATATTTCGAAACAGCTTGTTTGATGCCCGGTGTTCCGTCGTGAGCTACGTAGAACATGTGATACTTATCACCTACTTTCGTGATATCAGCATCGATAGCTGATTTGGTAGCATCGGGATATTGGAACAATAAGCGGGGTTCTGTTTCCAGACCGTCGAAGTCTTCGTTTACATAAGCATAGTACAGCATATTTCGTGCATTGCCCATGCGCATGGTGAAGTAGATCATTATTCTGCCTGCATGTTCATCGTAGACCAGTTCAGGTGCCCAAGCACAACCGATCTCATCATATCCGAGGAAAGTCTTGTCAATACGGACCACATGGTGTGTCCAGTTTACAAGGTCTTTTGATTTCATCAGGACAAAACCACGGTTGTTGCCCCAGCCGTATTTGGCTCCATCACGCTCCCACTCGGTGTTGCGCAGACCTTTCTGCTGGGCAAAGATGTGCAGGTCGGTCATGGCAATGTAGAAAGTACCATCCGGTGCACGATAGATATGCGGATCACGGATACCTTTCTGTTCGGCAATCGTATCACCGGCAATAATGGGCTGACCGTTATTTACATCCGTAAATGTATATCCGTCATCACTGACTGCGAAATATAAACTATGTGTATCATCTTTGAAATAGGTAAACAGATAGGCTCCCATTTCCTTTTCATTCGTTTTCCAATCCTGAACCAGTACGGCACCACCTTGCGGTTGGAGGGTCAGTTGGAGTTTGCCGTCAGCTTTCAGTTTCAGAGTTTGCAACTGAGGTTGCAGTTCTTTGTCATCATTATAGAATGAAAGAGTCTGTCCTGCCAGCATAGGCAATTCGAGTTTCAGTTTCAGCACTTCTTTTGTACCGTTAACAGCCGCTACATACCATTGCTTACCGTGACGACGTGCAACAACTGCATATTTTCCGGGATAACCATCAATAAAGCGTGTTTCATCCCATGTAGTAGGCACCTGTTTCATAAAGTCCAGGCAAACTTGCGGGGCATCTGTCAGATTGTTGGGTGCCAAAGCATAATTCTGAATAGGGTTCTGGAACAATACAGCTGTTGCTAACTGGAATACATCCGTCGTGCGACGGGTAGTTCCACCATTGTTCCCCCGGTTCAAACGCTTGTTCAGGAAAGTACCGCCAAATTCCATACAGCCTACCGAATTACGGATAAAAGGATGCAGGCAGGCATTGAAAGCTTCTTCATCACAGAAATGTTGATTGAAAATCAGATTCTCGGAAGCCAGTACCGCTTCGCTGCCTACATAGTTGGGATACATCCGCTCCCATCCGCGAGGCACTGTACAGCCGTGGAAGATTACCATCAGACCATGATCGTCAGCATCACTCAGAATACCTTCGTACAAACGCATGGTTTCCTGTTTGTCTCCACCGAAGAAATCGACTTTGATACCTTTCACACCCTGCTCCTGAAGCCATTTCATTTCACGCTTACGGATAATCGGATCATCCATCATATTCACAGGACCTTGCTCGATATCATTCCAATAACCGCTTGAACTGTACCACAGGAATACATCTACTCCCTTGCCTTGTGCATAGTCGATGAGGGATTCCATACGCTTATGGCCGATTTTCGTATCCCACCAGTTGTCAATCAACACGTATTCATACCCCATTGCAGCAGCCAGATCAACATAACGCACCTGGTCATCATAATTAATACTGCCGTCCTGCCAGAGTATCCAGCTCCAGGTACCACGCCCCATCTGATAATCATGTTCCGTCTCATACAGCGGTTCCACTACATCCCAGATAACAGTGGTTTCTACAATAGGCTTCAATGTCTCACCTACCGTAATCGTACGCCAAGGGGTAGAACCCGGTAAAGCGAAAGCGGGGGCAACTGTTCCGTTACCATTATTCTCTTCAGCCATCGGAAAAGCTACCGTATACAGATTTCCTTCTGTTACATCGCTCAGGCGCGAACCGCAATAGCGACTGTCTACTCCTGTCTCACTGACAAGCACCCAGCCATTATCTCCTACGCGGAACAGGCAGGGGAAAGTATATCCGTGTCCGTATTGCGAACGGACATCCATCGGGGCATCCGCCTTATATTCTTCTTCATAACTCGGTTTTGTCCGCTTCCAGCCTATCATGGCGTCACTTTGCGGACACATGAAGGTAGTAGTCTGTTCAGGAAAACGGAAACCGGTTGCTTCGCTGTTCACCACAAGGCTTCCCCGTTCGCCCTGGCGGGACAACGTATAGCGGAAAGCAACGTCATTATTGCTCACACGGAAGATTACGTCCATCTTCTGCCCTTTTGCATTGACAAAGGCACATACCAGTTCATTGGCCTGATAATGTATCTTGGAAGCTTTGATACGCGATTGCGTGTAAACGGTATCAATTTTCCTTTCTTCATGCCCGGTCAGTTTCATTGCTTTCGCGAAATCTCCCACATTGGTCTCCAGACCCAACGGAGATGATTCCAACATCTGTTTTCCGTTATAGGTGAGAGAATACGATGCTTCCTTCCCTTCCGGGCACGAAACTGTTAGTTGTAATTTACCGTCAGGTCCGCTGACGGTTACATTCTGTGCTGTCAACGGCAAGGCTACCGCCATACATAAAAAAGCTAATCCCTTCAGTTTGTTTCTCATGATCAAATAATGTTTCTCTGGTATTTTAATAGTCATATAATTAAAGGGTTGGCACTACCCGTTTAATCGTTCCGTCTTCATTGAATTCCATACGGTCAATGCATACTTCCCGATGCGTACCCGGACCATCTTTCAGGAAGTTCTTATTAATACGATGGTAAACGATATACCACTCATCCGTACCCGGAATTTGTAACACTGCATTGTGTGCAGGACCGTAGATTTGTTTCTCCGGATTCTGAATCAGTACAATCGGATCTTTAGCTACCTCGATAGGTCCAAGCGGCGATTTAGATGTACCGTAAGCCACATGGTAGTTGGGTGAACCGGTATCATCTACCGACCACATAAAATAATAAAGTCCGTTACGGTAAAATACATAAGGAGCTTCACGGAATGCATAATCCTGCAAGGTTCCTCCTTCGGGAGTCATTACCGTAAGTGTTTTCTTCTTGATGGAAATCATATCTTTATTCAGTTCGGCGCCGGCCATGTAGCCATTACCCCAATACAGATAGGGTTTACCGGATACAGGATCGGTGAAGACATCCACGTCTATCTGCTGTCCGTGTCCTACAGGAGAATCTGTAATGATGGGCTGTCCCAGATCGGTAAACGGTCCGACAGGTGAGTCGGCCATTGCTACGCCGATTTGCTTTCCTCCGCCTTTGGCGGGATTGCCGCTATAATAAAAGAAGTACTTGTATTCTCCCTTGATGAGTTTTTCCTCAATACACGGTGCCCAGGCATTTCCATTCGCCCAAGGTACCTGTTCGGATCTCAAATCCAGCATAACGCCTTCATAGTTCCAGTTCTTCAGGTCGGTTGAAGAAAAAACAGTGAAATACCATCCACCCCAACCGGGTTGTCCGTCTGTTGTGGAATAGATATAATATTTCTTTGTCTTGTTTGAGTATAAGATTTCAGGGTCAGCATGAAATCCGGGCAATACAGGATTGTTCGGTATTGCACCCAATTCGACAGGCTTGCCCCATTTATCCGTGATACGGATCAATTCATCGCGTGTGATAGGAATAATCGTTCCGTGGCGGGGATGGAAGTTCATCTTCACCTCACTGTCTATCACTTTGAAGTTCTTCAGGTCGGTAGTTTCCGTAAACTGATATTTGCCTTTCATGTATACATCATACATTAATATATACTTATCCTGATTTATCAGTTTAAATGTGCCGGCACCTTCCACAGCATCCTTTGTTTGCTGCTTGTAATCCGGTTCTTCTTTCCACTGGCCGGAAGTCAGTGAACGGGTGGTTGCCACTTTAATGCCGTTTCCATGTCCTTCTGTCTTATAGAACAGGTGGAAAACACCGTCTTTATAGACAATATCCCCGTCGATACATGATTTCTTATTCTTCGGAATGAAGAGTGGCTTCGGCTCACCAATCAGATCTGTAAAGTCGTCATTGGCATACGCATAGTAAATGATATCGGCTCCACCGGCATACTGCATAGACCAGTACACCATATATTTGCCAGCTTCAGGGTCGAAAACCGTCTGCGGTGCCCAAACACGTTTCAGCTTTTCCTGTCCTTTATAGCGTTTCTGCATGTTGATGATGGAATGCGTCCAGTTTACAAGGTCATTGGACTTCAGCAGCACCATCGCACGGTTCGAATCCCAACCATTGCCAGATACCATATCTGTCACCACCATATAAAAGGTATGACCATCCTGACTTCTCAGAATATGCGGATCGCGCACACCACCGGTCGAACTGATCACTTTCGAATCAAGAACGGGCTTACCGTCATTCAGCGCCCAATATGTATATCCATCCATACTTACGGCATAACATACAGCTTCTTCACTGATGTGGTTACCTGTAAAGTAGGTAAACAAATAAGCCACATAATCTTTTTCAACGATAGGATGTTGTTGGGAAAAAGAAGGCAATGTCATTGCCAACATTAAACTAATAGCAACTGCAAAATGTCTCATAGTGTTCCTCATAAAATTCACGTTAGTTATTGGGTGTCAAAAATACACATAAAAAAGGAAATATACTACTACGATTCATGCAAAAAGGGAGTAATTTTGTGTCATTTCATTAAAAAACAAAGATTTACCCACTTATCTATAACAAAAATGGAGTTTGCCGGTAAAACAAACTCCATTTCGTATTTCAATTAAAAACGAATGTTCAATCCAAGAAACGTACCATTTCACAAGCAGCCAATAAGAATGCTCCCACTCCAAAGTTAGCTGTTGAATTGGCATCTACCACCTGCCCCGGAATTGCCTTTTCTCCGATAGGCTGCACATAACCGATACGTCCATCCGGCTGTAAAGCAACAGTCGTTAGATATTTCCAGGCTTTTTCTACTACAGGCTGATAAGTAGCCTTATCCAAAAGGCCGTTATTCATACCCCACAGCAGACCATAGGTAAAGAAAGCAGTGCCACTGGTTTCCGGTCCGGGTGCATGTTCCGGATCAAGCAAACTCCGTGTCCAGTATCCTTCCGGTTGTTGACAGGCAGCCACAGCTTTTGCCATTGTCTGAAAACGATCTATATATTCCTGACGGTATTTATCTGTTTCAGGTAAATCCTTTAATACTTTAGCCAGTGCCGCAAGCACCCAGCCGTCTCCGCGTGCCCAAAAGTCTTTCTTACCGTTCGCACTTTTATGTTTGGGATAGATATATTTCCCGTCACGGTAATACAGGGCATCTTCGGGATCATACATCAAGCTATCGGCAAATACCCAATATTCATGCAGTTTGTCCAGATAAAGCGGATTACCGGTTATCTTATATAGTTTAGTCATAACGGGCATCACCATATAGAGTCCATCGGCCCACCACCAATAATCGTTCTTATCCGTACTCATCTGATATTCCATCACTTCGCGGGCACGGGCTATTTTCTGAGTATCCGGCCCTATGTTATATAAATCTGCATACGTCTGGAAGCAAATCTGGTAATCACCGAAAAGCACATACTCATTACTTTCACCGTAGCTGTATTTCCACTCGGCTTTATTGTCCGATTTGGCGCCTTTCCATTCATTGTGCTCTGCCCAAGCCTTGGAATAATCCATGAAAGCAGTATCTCCAGTCAGGAAGAACGCTTCCATATTACCTGTATGATAGGCGGCATTGTCCCAGAATGAACGCCCATGCTTCGGATTCTGTTCCTGCCAATAGTTATTCACTTTATAAATGATATCCACAACCTCTTTAGCCTCATCTTGGGGAGCGGCACAAGACGACGCTCCAATCAGACAAAAGGCTAAAAGTATCACATTTTCCAAAAACGTTTTCATATATTTTTCTTTTTTTACTTAATTACTATACCATTCGTTATTATTCATAAAGGAGGACAAATTCATATCTACTGAGTACCTCCTTGGAATTGTGTCCCGGAGTGAACCCTATTCAGTCGTATACTCATTATCCCCCTCCCAGAAGGTATTCTGAGCGAGGATTAAAGGGAGTCTGTCACTATAGTAAATTATATGTATACAAAATCAATTATTCATCTCCAGCACATATACCGGTTGAGGAGCAAATTCAACCATACGTTCACCATCACCTTGTTTAGTATGCTGCACAAAAAGATGGAGCCGACGTTTCCGCTTCCAGAGTTCCGTATCATGAGACGGCTCCCAGGCGTCTACCGCAAAGTCTGTCAGATCCGTAAAGGTCCACTTACCGGTTCCCACAGCCGAAGTATGCGCCATCGACACTCTACCTCCCCGTTCTTCATCACGGAAGATGTAGAATATCTCGCCACCATCCACCACGATACGCGGGCGGGCAATTGGAATCATCTTTGTACCACCACCTTTCAGAGAGAAAGGAGTATGACGATCGGAAACCTGGCGGTTCTGCCACATTTGTCCGTCGTACCACACAATACGGTATTGCGGAACATCACTATCAGGATCGCGCCAGTACGTGGCAATATAAGGGTTACCACTTGCATCCGCACTCATACTGGTCTGGTTGATGAGTTCTGAGTTTTGTGGAATGCGGCAGGCATATTCTGCATTATTGTAACGAATAGGCAAATCATATTTCTTGCCATTCGCCTTATACCACGTGACACCGTTATCATAGGAACGGGCATAACAAAGATCATGATTAGTCTCCACATGCCATGTTTCACGCCATACCCACGACAGGTGTATGGTTCCCTGCTCATCTACATAGAATTGCCAGTAGGCATTCCGCTGGTCTTCACCATCTATCAGGACATCTTGTACGCGATACCATTTTTTCTCTTTCACAGAATAGCGGTTCATCACCAGATTTCCCCTGCCGGAAGAACCGGAACGATAAACAAACAACAGATCGCCTCCATTCAACGGATAAAACTCCGGATAAGTCACATTTCCCTCATCCACTCCGGTCATAGGCTCTTTATCACCCAGTTCCAGAGTATACGGAGCAGTGCTGCGACAATAATTCAGTTTATGTCCGTGATGGTCAAATGACAGATGCAAATAACCATCTCCGTCCAGCATCATGCTGATTATATTATGGGCATCCTTTACATTTCCCTTGTACTGTGTCCGTTGTAACGTCCATTGGTCAGAATTCAACTTCCGTTTGCCGAGCACCAGATAACCGTCCCCGTCATAATAACTTATATACTGTTCATCTCCTTGTGTCACAAGCGAGTTGTTTCTGAATACAGTCGTATTGACCGACGTTTGGCTATATCCGTTCCCCACTTCCACAAGACGGGGCTGTTGTGCCCGGAGAGTGGAAAATACCAGGAGAATCAGAAAGAAAAAAAGAATGCGTTTATTCATAATTATTATTCGTAATATGCGTGATCTTTCGGAAAATCTTCTCCTCCCCATGCTTTCTTTGATGTCCAGGGCTGTGGTGCATCTGTCCAGAAGGGATCATCAGCAGCCAAACCTAATGGCAAGAAAGCAAGCGAAGCCAAATAAAGACTACCATTATTGGTATACCAGTCTGAAATATTGGGTTGAGAACCATTAAAACCTAATGTCAGATAACCTTCCGCATTGAAATTGCGGTTATCACCGAACATGCGTTGAATAACAGCCGTCATTGCCGCACGCACCTGTCCGGCAGGCAATTCTTTCGGTAGCCAGCCACGTAATGACAACAAGGCAAGAGGCTGTAACACACCGGTACGATAAGTAATTGAACGACCAAATACGGGGAAAGCACCTTCGGGAGAAACAAAGCGTTCCAATATCATACCGAAACGCTGCATACGCTTCAAAGCTTTCGGGAAGTTTCCGCCTTTCACATTCCAGATGTTTCTTTTTCCTCCATCCGTCATCACATCAAGGCATTCCACATACATGGGGTGAAGCACAAAACTGTTATAATAGTCAAATGCAAAATCTTCTCCGTCACTGTACCAACCATCGCCCACATACCACTCGTCTACTTTACGTAAAGCAGAAGTTATACGATAGTAATCGGTTTGGGCACCTGCCTTTTTCAGGAAGCATTCAACGGTTGAAGAGAATAACAACCAATTCGTATAAGGGGGATCTACCCGGCGCAATTGTTGGAATTCAGCAATATATCGCTGCTTTGTCAAAGCATCCAACGGAACCCATAAGGCATCATATCCACGCAAAAAGCTTTCAGCTATATAGGCAGCATCTACAAGAGGTTGTCCTTCCTTGCGCCATAGCAGGTAATCTTTACTTTCCGGGTCCACTGATTGGGCATAACTCTTCAATGCCCACTCACGCAATTGTTTGCGCTGCTGACCTTCTGCCGTGTCATCATCAGGCAATGACAACCACGGAGCCAGTCCGGCCATCAACCTGCCGAAGCATTCCATATAAGTCACTCGTTTATCACGGCCATCCCATGTAGGACTTAACTCTACCAGCATATTTTCCTGCAATTTACCTTCGCTCATATTGCTCAGTACAGGTGCAGCCATCTGATAGAGAATTCCTGTCCATAATTCACGATCAGTCTTTACTTTTTCAGGTTTCTTTTTAGCCGATACATTAAGAGGTATCAGCAATGCTACGGTCAATAGTAGCCAAAGATATTTTCTTATTTTCATGATATTCTATATAAGTTGTTTTTCATTGTTGCAAATATATCCGTTTCATAAGAAAACGAACTACTACAAATATTGCAAAAGAGGATATTTATCGGTCATTTCCGCTATAAAATGCATAGTTTTCAAGAAAATCTGGTCTTTTCCATCTTTTCTACTGCTTCTGATATACCCGTACATAGTCTATTTCATAGCGCATGGGGATTCCTTTATCAGCAATCTCTCCACCGTTTATGCCACCAAGAGCTAAGTTCAACAAAAGATATTGAGGCTTGCGGAAAGGATTCGTTCCCAGCCCAATCGTTCCGTTTATAGTTTCGCTCAAAGGAATTTCATTCAGCAACTCATCATCCAGATAGAGTTTAATAGCAGTTTCATCCCAATCCATACGCCAAACATGAAATTTATCTGCCCATTGGGGATCTTTATCCGTAAAATGAGTAAAAGGGATTGCTTTACTTTTCCATTTTGCACTCCATTGTCGGTCAGTTCCCCAAGCGGCATTTGCCAGAATATGCGGTACGCCTTTGATGCGATAATATTCCATGATGTCGATTTCGCCACACGAAGGCCACTCCATACCGCTGCCCAATGTCCAGATAGCAGGCCATGCCCCTCCACTTACAGGAATCTTGGCACGAACTTCAAATCTGCCATAAAGAAATTCTTTCTTACCGGACGTAGTGATGCACGAGGAAGTGTACTCAACGAACTCCCGCTTCTTCCGCCAGTCGTTGCTTCCGGCCTCATACCAGGGATTTTTACGTCCTTTTTCTTTTCGCGCTTCAATAATCAGCTTTCCATCCTTGCAGTAAGCGTTGCCTTCCTGATACCACTGGGCTTCTCCATTACGTGCAAAACCATTATCATAACTCCACACAGCCGTATCCGGAAGACCGTCTGCGTTGAACTCATCACTCCACACTAATTGCCACTCCGTTTGGCCGGACAGCCCTACCGGAATAAGCAAAAATAGCAGGAACAGACTTCTTGTTACTATTTTCATTCAAGTTCACATTTTACAGATTTATACTACCGATTCTTTTAGAAGATACGAATATAAGAAATTTACCACTTATCCAACCATTCAATAAACGGAATTCCTTTTTCACTAAACTGTATAGGTAGCCAAATGTGTCCGGAATACATCAGACTCTTCGGTTTCCAAACATCAGCCATAAATATAAAGCGGTTCTCCGGTAGCTCCAATACGAACGTACTTTGTCCACCAAAAGTTTTTTCACTGTTCTGCCCGCGGCACGGATTAGGATATTGCTCCCATGGTCCCCAAATGGAAGAAGCCGAAAACATACGAGCTTCATTAGGAATCCACCCAGTACATCCGGAAGTTATCATCCAATACATATTGCCTTTCTTGAATATGGCCGGTGCCTCATTATGTCCACCGGGAAAAATACGAATATAACGTCCTGAATGCCCCAAATAATCATCAGTTAATTCCGCAATATGCAAAGTCAAATTCTCTTCCGAAGAATAAATGTGATAAGCTTTACCATCGTCATCCACAAATAAAGTCATATCACGAGACATTTGCCCTCCTTTTAAATCGCGTTTCACAAATAATCCCCGGTTAACAGCTTCATACCATTCCGGAGTCCACCATTTTTGATACTTCTCCATATTCCATGCCAGCTTACGGTCTGCTTCAGGCATATTTTCAGGATAGATGTCGGGGTTCACTCGTCCGGAACGAACAAAACGATAAGGACCCTCCGGTTTATCACTGATGGCTACAGCTGCACGGGCAGGTCCATAGCCTTGACCTTTCAGTTCCAAATGGAACCACATTACAAATTTCCCGGTCCTCTCATTATATATCACTTTGGGGCGCTCCATGATGCAACCACGTTCAATATCATTGCCGGGTTCTTCGGAGACAGCGAGTGCTACGCCCTTGTAAGTCCAATTATGCAAATCGGAAGATGTATAACAGTTCACTCCCACTTCGGTAGTGAACCCCTCTTTGGGACGATGTTCACCGAACCAGTAATATAGTCCGTTGTGAAACAAAATGCCACCACCGTGGGCGTTAATATAATTTCCATCCGTATCATTCCACACAGCCTTCACTTGCGGAGAATTATCCACCTGCTTATGAGTGCTTACTTCATGAGTGACATCCATTGCATTATGCGCAAATTCCGTATTTTGTCCGAAAAAACAGAATGCATTGCCCACTGTAAAAAGCAATACGAAAAGTAATTTCATTTTTCTCATACACGTAATCTTATGTGGTTTACTCAATAACTGCTCCCAGCAGATGAATATATTTGATTTTCTTATCTTGAAGTAATAAAGCAAGCCTATGAGCTTTCTCTATTTCTTCTACAGAAAGTTCTATTTCTCCCAAATTTTCTAGCCACTGAAACAAAAACCTGCAAAAACTAGTTCCAAGAGGAGTATCAAAGGCTATTCTGAGTTCATTTGCCGACCTTCCATCTACAAAGAAAACAGGAACAAAATGGAGATTACCGCCAATTGAGGCAAACATGGTAGAACTGACAGAGAAATCACCCAACACCACTTGGGACAACCACAATGCACCATCATAATCCGCTACCAGATAGCCGAATCCACCATTCAAATTACGGAAACCCAGTTTGCCCGGAATAGGCACAAAATCATTCGTTTCGTAAGACTTCACACCTGCCTGAACTGAAGCATCTGACAACACTTCAAGATAAAAAGAGCCTCCCAACCGTCTTCCTATAGCTTCCAAAACAGGTTCAATAGCATCAGTCACGAACTCTCCAACCGGCACCTGACTACCTTCCCATTCCACTGTTTCCACCGAAGGGTTAAGCATGCCCATATTCAGAGATTGCTTATTGAATTCAAAGAGATACCTCTTTCCTATAAATTTTGAAAAGGCAGTATAGGTCCATTCCAGTACAACAATACCCTCCCGGCAAGTTCCTTTTACAATCAAATCGTATTCAGCTTTCTTTATGCTTCCTTCAAAAGTAACCAACTCCGAAGAAGCAACAGCATCCACTTTTACGATAATATTTTCAAATGCCGGATAGATGCCTTCTACAGGTAAGTTCGGCCAAAGAGGAGGCATTTCCAATGTCATCTTCCTACTGCCATCAACCTCACCTACATTATCATCATAAGAAGTATCTAGTGTCAGAGAAATATTTCCTAAAGCAGGCATGTCCACACCGTTGAAAGTCATTTTCACCTGCTCCACAGCATAATTTCCACAAACGCTTTCAATATTCATAATCGCTGGCGTTTCTTTATCATCGCAAGCGCTTAAGACGCCTATATATAATACACTACATAATACCAGAAAAAAATAGTTCACATCTTTCATGACCTATTGATATTAGATTTAACTTGATCCTTACTCTAAATCATCCTATAATATCCCTCAACCAATCCTCCTTTTTAATAGCAAAAAGCCCACCCTTCTTCAATTGAAAAGCAGGCTCTCCCAAAACCTATTGAAAACGAATAATTTAACAATATCTTTACTAATCTACGTTGTTATAGGAATTAGTTCTATAACAACGTAGAAATAGGATGTTTTCATAAATTAATTTGTCTTCTCTTCATCAGCAACAGCTTCCTCCCAATTAGTAAACATTGGAACAGAATCATCGTAACCGTCATATCCATAGTTCTGACGAAGTGTAGCGCCGATATTAGCTGTAATAGCCGAATTAGGTACAGGCCAGAACATATTATGCTTACTAACCTGATAATTAAACTGTTTTCCAGAGAATATCGGACCATTATTGAAAAGGCTGTAACGCGTACAACGTTTGTACCAATAACTACCACCACTCAAATCAGTACCAGTTTGTTTATCCCAAGTGGACAAATCGTAAGTTTCACCCCACTCATCAGGCTGGCCACTACGAGCCAAACACCAGGAAATACGGGTCAATTCAGGTTGACGCCATTCTTCCAGATAGAGTTCACGAGCACGTTCGTCAGTAATATCACCGATGGTAACCGTAGTAAACATCTTCTTGGCATTAGCGCGACGACGAACAGCATTTACATCATCGGCTGCACCTGTTGTATTGCCTTGATAGAATTTAGCCTCCGCACGAAGTAGATAAGTCTCTGCAAGACGGAATAAATAGAGATCACCGTTAGAACAAGCATTACCTTTTGTTGCGCCATTGAACTGATTGGCACCCATATTTTCTTCAGCAGCAGCATCTTTAATGTAAACCTTATACAAAGGAGTAGGATACCAACTGCGAATCGTATCAAGACAGAGTAACTCTCCTTTTTTCACACTACTTTTACCATCTTCACTCGTCCAGTCTTCCGGCGCATAAAGCGTCATGTTCTGACCATAGAATGCTGATGATGGATTATTATACTTAAGGTCTTCCATTTCCACCCAGTTACCCACAGCACGATTGTGGCGCAAGTCTTGCGTATCTTCCTCTCCGTCATAGCGCCAAATAGTCTGGTTGTAGTGGCGGGAAGTACGGAAACAACCGATACCACGTCCCAATGCACGTACCCAATCTAACTCTTCATTATACTTGCCATCAGTACGTGAATAGTTGTATGTAGGGGCGCTTAGCTTATGCGGATCCATGATAACACTATTGGACCAGTGTACACACATAGCGCGCATTAGCGGATAATTTATCCAGCTCTGACTATGAAAGTTCAAGATAGGCATAATGGTCTCCTTGTTTTCAGCAATAGACACATTTTCACCACGATGAAGGTCCCAAACCACATTACGTTCTACAGGCCAAGTAGTACTATTACCAGTAACCAGCGAACCAAACGGAGCATCCATCAACTTCAAACCATGATTATTGATCAAGTCAGTAGCCATATCTTCCGCCTTCTTATACTCACCCGTTACAAGATAACATTTGATAAGTAGTTGCATACAAGCTTCCTGATTCACCGTACCCATATAAGACATATCTTTTTGAGCCGGCACATTTTGAACGGCAAACTCCAAATCGTGTACCAACATCTGGAAAATCGCCTCCTTGCTTGTAGATTTATAGTTTTGCTTAGGTACCTCGATAATCTTCGTCACCAAGGGAATGTCACCGAATAATAATGCCTGATGATAGTAGCCATAAGCGCGGTGAAAATAAGCACGTCCTTTGTATTCGTTACGTACTTTTTCATCCAAGCTCTGCACTTGGTCTACATATGAAAGCACAGTATTGGCAAATTTAATACTGGTCCACCCGCGGTCCCAAAAACGGCTCATTGCATTCTCGTCACCACCACCTTTCATACCGCTGGTCGGTGTAATCTTATTGGCGAAATCGTCCATAAAAAAGCCTGCATCCGTCTTTGCATACAAACCTATATCAGTCATAAAATAGAGTGAAGCAATCGGAAGTACGTTTCCGTTACCATCCATCAACATTTCCTTAAGTCCCAAATCGCACATAGCCATTGCCGAACGCAGACCTGATTCTGTAGTATACGTATTTCCCGGATTATAGAATGATAAGGGATCTTGTTCTAGGAAGCTGTCCGAACAGCTTGCCAGCATGGCTGCCGAAGCTAAAACCATACATCCCCTTACTAATTTATTCATCTTTTTCATATTGTCTTTCAGTTATTAGAGTGTTATATTCAAACCAAAATTAAAGGTACGAGTAGCCAAGCCACCTGTTTCAGGATCACCATATTCCCAACCGGAGATAGTACACACATTTTTAACGCTTGCAGTCACACGAACCTTATCAATCATATATTTCTTCGTCCATCTCTGAGGCAACGTGTAGCCAACGGTAATATCATCCAAACGAACAAAGTTACGGTTGTAAAGTTTGTCCACCCCGGAAGCCAAACCTGTATTAGGACCTACAGCATTCAGACGGCAGTAATCATTAGTAGGGTTGTCGGGCGTCCAATATTCTTTCGTTGGCATATTGAAGCCGTTAAGTACCTGTGATCCACCGTTATCCTGATTCAGCCAGTAACCATTTGTACTCTTATGCCCCATATAAGAATAGAGTGAGAATGAGAAAGTCAAATCCTTCCACAAAGTGAATTCATTACGTATATTCCAATAAATGGGGGGAGTCGTGGTTCCAAGATAAGTTTTGTCGTTATCGTTGTAAACAGGCACACGTGTGCCGTCTTCCAGAATCTTATCGTCTTCCGTATAGCGATTCACTACTTTAGGATCACCCGGTTTCTGACCTACCAAAGCTGCAGCAGCAATGTCCTCAGGATTATTCTGCCAAACACCATCAGTTTCGTAATACCAGATGGTGCCAATAGGCTGTCCGATGTACCAATTGTTAGAAGTATCGTCACGTTCCACACCGTTTTCGTCATAGTCGTAATAGATGTGGTTGATACGATTCTTGTTAATAGAGAAACCAGCAGAAGTATTCCATGTAAAGTCTTTAGTCTCGATATTAGTAGAGTTCAAGGCTATTTCAAAACCCTGGTTCTGCACTTCACCCAAGTTAGTGGTGATAGTACTGAAACCGGAGAAACTCGGCAGACGTTGCCCCATAATCATATCAGTAGTCTTCTTGAAATAGTAGTCAAGGCTACCGGTCAAGCGGCCACCCAGTACAGAGAAATCTACTCCGGCATTCCAAGCTTTCGTCGTTTCCCATTGCAGATTAGGAGCAGCCAGACGGTCCATATACAAAGGATTAATTACTGTTGAAGTTCCGTTGTTAACATAAACCATACCAGTACCTCCCAAATTCAGGTTGGCCAACGTTTTGTATACGTCACCAAAATCACGGTTACCATTGGTACCCCAAGACAAACGTAACTTTAGCATATCCAGCCACTTCTCAGTACCTTTCATAAATTTTTCGTTCGAAACAGTCCAACCTAAACCTACCGAACCAAAGTTACCCCAAGGATTCTTGGCTCCGAAGCCTGCATAACCATCGCGACGGAACGTACCGGTAAACATATAGCGATCATTGTAGCTATAGAACAAACGACCCAGATAAGAAGCAGCTGTATAGTGCGTATCATTAGTAGAGAAAGAACTCTGCTCCTTATTAGCACCACCAGTATAATGGAAACCCAGTGCATCACTCGGTGTAATGTTACGGGCATTGATTTTGTCATTCCAAGTACGATGTTCTTCGGCTTCTTGTACCAAAGTCACTGTAAAATGATGGGTATCAGCAAAAGTACGGTCCCAAGTAATAGTATTATTCAAGTTCCAGTCAAAGTTTTTGGACCATTCACGGTTCACACCACGGCTGGATGCCGAAGCATCAGGTAGGTCGGCCGACATAAAATAACGATCGTAGAACCACTGATAACGCGGAGCAATGTTAAACTGATAAGTGAAACCCAGAGGCAATGTAATCTTGGCATTGAAAATAGTGTTTAACACTGTATATCCTTTTTCCAAATCATAGTATTGACGGTCGAAGTAGTAGTTGTAACCACCGTTAGTGGGCAATCCACTCATAGGATATTGCTGATAACCACCTTTTTCGTCATACATAGAAGCATAAGGAGAGTTACGCAACATATTAGCATCCCAATAGTTACTACCCAATGAAACTTGGATATCACCGTCAGAGCGATCCTGGAAGTTCACATTCGCACCAATCTCCAACCAGTCAGTAATCTTAGCACTAATCTTCATATTCGAACGGAATGCATGATATTCATTACCTTGTACGGCACCTTCATTATCCATGTAACCAACAGACAAATAGTAGTTAACCCTATCAGTAGCACCTGAAATACTGGCGTTGTAATCTTGATTGATACCAGTACGGAAAGTAGCATCATACCAGTCAAAAGTTTTGCCGGACAAGAAATTATTGAATACCAGCGGAGAAACATCCAACGTCAAACGACGTGCAAATAAACTAAGTGCGGATTCACCATCAGAAGGTCCGAAACCACTTACACCAGTAGCGGATGCCCAAGCATCTTGCTCTGCAGTTGTCATATTCGCGGGATTGTCATAATAACCTTGCGGATAAGCAGCACTCATATTGCCACTTCCATCTTTTGCCATCACATTGTAGTAGCCATAAAGTCCGTTTTCACCTTGTCCATAAGTATTCACCATCTTATACCAGTCCTGACGATAACGCAGGTAACCGCTAGCACTGTAATAATCACGATAAGCCGACTTCTTATTAACAGCCAAGTTAGCACTTACGTTGATGACCGGCTTGCCTTGTTTACCTTTCTTAGTAGTAATGATAATAACACCGGCAGCAGCTTTGGCACCATAAATAGCAGCAGAAGAAGCATCTTTCAATACGTCAATCTGACCGATATCATCCGGATTGATTTCTGAAAGTTCACCATAGAAAGCCATACCATCCAGTACAATCATCGGTTTGGCATCCGTACCCAATGAGTTCTTACCACGCAATGAAATAGATGCATCGCTACCTTTTGCAGAAGCATCGTAACCAATCTGCAAACCAGGAGTACCACGTAACACATCTTGTACAGATGCAGGATTCGAGTCAGCTATTTTACTGGGATTGATCTGTACAACCGATCCTGTAAGGTCTTTCTTACGCATCGTACCGTAACCTACTACCACTACCTCATCCAGCATCTCAGTGTCCTCTTGCAACGTCACTTTCACTGTTCTCTGTCCCTTCAAAGGAATTTCTACTGTTTTGTAGCCCACAAAACTTATTACCAGCGTAGCATTCTGTTTTACTTTCAAAGAGAAATTACCATCAATATCGGTAATACATCCATTGGAAGGTACGCCTTTTTCAACCACACTGGCACCAATTACAGGACCCATTGTGTCCTCCACTGTACCAGTTACCGTAACATTAGGATTTTGAGCGCTCAGATACGAGACGTTCATCATAAGAGCCATACAGATCATTAAGGTAGAGAGTACCTTATTCAACCTTGCCCCAGAGGAAATCTTTAGTTTTTCCATCGTATGAATTTTAAGATTAAAAAATAACTTAACACACTATGTGATAATAGAGCTGCATGCTTAGCTCTAGGATCACATTGCAAATCTATGGACATTCACAGAGCAAAGCCCTTACAAATGTTCCATTCATGTTTAGTTTTGGTGCATGAAACAAAATCCTACATAAGTTGAAACATTCTTCAACATATTATGTAGGATATAAAAAACATTAACAGGATAAATCTTATTCTCCCTCAATAGTTCCACCCGAAGTGAAACGTTCCATATACTCGGAGGGCTGCATACCGATTTCTTTTTTGAAACTACTACTGAAGTAACGCGGGTCATTATATCCCACTGCATACGCCAATTCTGAAATACGGATGTGTTTCTTTTCTTCCATGATCCGGCAAGCTGCTTTCATACGTATATTACGGATGAATGAAACATAAGTCAGCCCGGTTAGCGACTTCAACTTGCGGAAGAAGGTGGATTTGGTGGTATGCATCTCTTCCAAAAAACGGGTCTGATCAAAGTTCGGATCATCCAGATGGCGATTCACACAGTCAATAGCACGTTGCAGGAAATCTTCGTCAATGCTGGTATAATTCAATTCTTTTGCTTCGAACACCAGCTGCTTCTTGAAGTCTTTCATCACACGCTCACGAGATTTGAGTAAGTTACCAATACGTGCATGTAGTATGCTCAGGTTAAACGGCTTTGCAATAAATGCGTCCGCACCCGATTCATAGGCTTCTACACGATCTTCTTCTTTACTCTTCGCAGTGAGTAAAATTAAAGGTATATGGGAAGTATCAAAATTACCTTTTACTGCTTTACAAAACTCAATGCCGTCCATTACCGGCATCATTACATCCGAAACGATCAAGTCAATATCAGCAGATTCTACCACTTCAAGAGCTTCTTTGCCATCAGTTGCGGTACAGATATCATATTCAGCACCGAGCAATTTCACCATCAATGCCAATAGATCTTCATTATCTTCTACTAATAATAAAGTATGCTTTTTCTCCGGCATATTATCCTTGCCTGATATATTTTCTTCTGATGCAGTTTCCAAAATTACAGCTTCTCTCTGAGTAGATATAACTTCATCCAACGTTGAAACAGTAACACTCGTTTCATCTATTTCTTCTTCAGAATAAGCCGAACGCTGAATAGGGAACTCTACTTTGAAAGCTGTCCCTTTACCTTCTTCACTTTCTACAGTAACCGTACCATGATGGAGAGCAACCAAGTCGCGTACCAGCGACAAACCTATTCCTGTCCCTATTGTATTGAATTTCCGGTAATCTCCTTCATAAAAACGCTTGAATAAGTTTTTCTGTGACTCTTCCGGAATGCCGGGTCCATTATCTTTAACTACCAGACAAGCCAACCCGTTCGTACTATCATGACTTAATTCAATCGCCACTTTTCCACCGGGTTTATTGTATTTAGAAGCATTAGAAAACAAATTATACAGAATCTTATCCAGTTTATCCGAATCGAAGAAAGCCAGATACCGTTCCGAATCATTCTGAATCGTAAAATGAATGTCTTTTTTCTTCATTAAAGGGCGGAAACTGTCAAGGCTCCGGCGTACAAACTGTACCAGATCTCCCTGAGATACTTTCAACTTCAGGTTACCTGTCTCCGCTTTCCTGAATTCCAGAATTTGCTGCAGCAAGCGTATCAAACGATTTATATTATGCGTCATCACAGTATACTGTTCCTTATAAACCGGAGCTGTTTGCTTCAATTCATCAACAGAAGCAGAAATAATGGTTAACGGAGTCAAAAGCTCATGGGTGATATTCGTAAAGAACTGTAATTTAGCATGATTGATTTCCTCAGCCTTCGCTTGTTCCATCTCACGCAAATGAAGTGCATTACGTAAACGGATACGGTTGCGAACAATCCGGAAAATATAACAGGAAATACCAATAAATACTAATATATATAAGGTATAAGCCCACCAGGTTTTCCAAGGTGGAGGAAGAATGGTAACTTTCACTGTTTGTACATTCTCGTCCCAGATACCATTGGAATTTGAAGACTTTACATGGAAAGTGTAAGTACCGGGCATCAGGTTATTATAATAAGCAAAACGTTTGGAAGCATCCGTGTACTGCCATCCCACATCGAATCCGTCCAGTCTATAGGCATACTGGTTTCTTTCCGGATTGGCATACTCCATGGCAGAGAACTCAAAGCTAAAGTTATTTTGTTTGTAATCCAAAACAATCTCATCTGTAAACCCGGGCGATAAATCAGAGATTTCCGCACGCTCTTCATCAGACAAGGAAGTCCACGACTGATTAAACACTTTAATATTAGTAATCACGACCGGAGAAGAAAAGACCTGTTCATCCTGTTCATCCGGATAAAAGCTATTGTATCCCCGATGTCCGCCAAAAAATAATTCACCATCCGGAGCTTCACATGACGCCCCTCTATTAAACAGATTATCCTGCAAACCATCTGAAGTGGTATAAAGACGGTATGTTACATTCTGCAAATCCTTTGGCACAGTAAGCTTCAATAATCCTGCATTTGTTCCCAACCAAAGATCCCCTTTCTTATCACTCTGAATACTGGTTACTGCATCTCCCGGCAGATTCCACAACTGATGTACTGGTAAGAATCGATCTTCTACGGCGTCATACAAACTTAAGCCACTTCCCCCGGTTCCAACCCAGATACGCCCCTCAATATCCTTATATATGCAATCTGCATAATTACTGTTCAGTTTCCCATTAACTACAGAATAAGCCGAAAGCGTATATCCATTTAACGAGTGTCCACTACCCTGAATACGAACCACTCCATGCGTATTAGACGCCATCCACATTTCACCATTACCCCCCTCGGTTAGTTGCATAGCAACCATATCCTGTATGGCAACTCCTCCTACTTTCAAAGAATCAATCCGTACCGGGGTACCATCCGCTGCACGCATCGACACTCCTCCCCTCGTAGCAAACCAAAGGTTTTGCTTAGAGTCTTCATAAATATCATAAATACAAGAATTACACATCCACGGAGCATTTCCCGAATTATGTGCCTTCACACGCTTGCCGACAGGGGCTTGCTTATCAAGTTCGTAGGCTCCTCCATTGTACACACCAATCCAAATATGACTGGTAGTAGGAGATTGCATAATAGACATTACCGTTGAAATTCCCTCATATGACATAAAATCAGGCATCTGATTATAGTGAATAAATTTTCCAGTCTGGCGGTCCTTTACCCCAAAACCGTAAGTACTGATCCCCATCCAAAGCTGTCCATCATCATCCAACAAAAGACTACGTACCGAATTGCTTTTCAACATCCGTTTGGTTTCAGTTAGACGGTCCAGACTAAATTTTGCTCTACGGGTATTCACCATATTCACCCCACCTCCAATCATGCCAACCCACATGATACCTTGTCGGTCACGCAACAACGAAGCAACTTCACTGCTGGTTATCGTATTTTCCGATTCACCGGAATAACAATTCTCAAATCCCGAAAAAACAATCGGCCCATTCTGTAGAGGAAGAATACTCAAACCACTACGCGTTCCTACCCATAAAGAATGGGTATTCACATCTTCTGAAATGGCATAGATAAGATTATCTGAAATTGTATAAGGCTGCTTTTCATTATGGGTAAATGTAGTCCAAGTAGTTCTCTCCGGATCATAAGCATTGTGTAGTAAATGCAAACCCGATCCCCATGTACCGACCCATATATTCTTGTAACTATCCTGAAACACTACATGAGCGGAATTTCCAGAGTTCATCTTCGGATACTTCCAATATTTACCGGTTTTCTTCTCATAACGATACAGACCACTATTCCAGGTGCCAATCCAAATATCTCCTCTATCATCCTCAAATAAAGACTTTATAGTGGCCCTTGGGAATCCCCCTCCGGTATTACTTGTGTCATAAGCTAAAAAGCTGTTATCAATTTCCTTATACTCATAAAGTCCTATTTCCGTGGCAAACAGAATACGTTGATCACTCGTTACCAATATTTGTGATATACCTGTACTTGACAATTCTGCATTTTCTATCTTACGAACTTCTCCAGTGCGTTTATCCAATACATTCAATCCACTATAAGTTCCAATCCATAATCTATGGCAAGAATCCTCCGCTACACAAAATATGTTGTTACTGGACAACAGATCCGGGCAATAAAGATTCGATTTATAAGTAGTGATAGAATAACCATCATACTGAAAAAGTCCGTTACGGGTAGATATCCAGATATAGCCGTCCCGGTCTTGATAGACCGATTGCACATCTTTACTGGACAAGGTATTCAATATAGATGAAGACCTAAATGCCAACGAATTATATTGGGGCATTATCACTGCCTGACACATCAAAGGGAAAAATATTCCAAAGCAAAAAATGAAACTCCAGATTTTATCTTTCATAGTTAGCATTAGTTTTCAATATAATTAATAACCGCAGGCAAATATACGTAAATATATATAAAAATATCTTATCCATTGGTAATTTTTTATTTCAATCATTCCATAATGAGCCATACCTAAGATATACTTGCTCCGCACCAACCCCGTACTTTCTTCGTCCAGAGGTACTTCTGAGTGGAGAATGTACGGAGCAAGTACGCTTCGGATAAGGCTCAAGTAAGGAGTGGATAGGAACAAAAGAAATAGGTTTGGTCTAAAATTCACCCTTTTTGACCTCAAAATGGTCATTAAAATAGCATGGAAAGTATTTTCTTTGCAGAGAGAAATAAATAAGAATATTCTTACCATATAATACACACGCTATGATGAAAATTGCCTTTTCTAAAATGACCAAGGGATTATTACTGTTTGTTTTTTTAGTATCTCTAAACGCAAACGCATCCTTATCACAAGCCAAAAATGATTCCGTATTTCATTTAGTTAAACCGGATTATCAGCTGAGTCCACTGACGGGCATGACTCGCCAACATTGGATGGATGCAGCAACCAATTTATTGGACGGAGCATTCAGCTACATCCACACATTGGATGATCCGATGCGTTTCCCCAAACAACCGGGAAAGAGCTATCCAACGGATGGAAAGTTCAACAAGACAGAAAATCTGGAAGGACTTTGCCGCACTATGTTTGTAGCAATTCCTCTATTAAAAGAAAATCCGGATTTGGTATTGAATGGAATCAAGGTCGGAGATTATTACCGGCAACAGTTGCGCAATATGAGTGATCCGTCGAAATCCGGATATATTCAACATCTCAAAGGTGGGCCAAGCCAGACACTTGTAGAATTCGGAGCACTTGCCCTATCGCTTACCGTGATGCCCGAAATTATCTGGGAACCATTGACTCAAAAGGAGAAAGACGATCTTGCTGCATTGATGCTTAGTTATGGCAACGGACCTACAATCGGTTCTAACTGGCGCTTCTTCAATATATTCGTCATGTCTTTCTTCAAAAACCAGGGTTATGAAGTCAAAGATGGTTATATAGATGAATTGCTACAAAAATCACTGGCACAATATCGTGGATACGGATGGTATAATGATAGCCCGGCATACGATTATTATAGTATGTGGGCTTTCCAGATGTATGGTATGATTTGGGCACATTATTACGGTGAGAAATTTAATCCGGAAGCCGGACGTCAGTTTGTCAGCAACTTCCGTGATTTGGTTCCTAACTATCCTTATATGTTTGCTGAGGATGGCAAAATGAATATGTATGGACGTAGCATTACGTACCGCATAGCTGCTGCTGTACCTTTCCCGCTGATGGGATGGCTCAATGATCCGTCCATCGACTATGGCTGGATGCGCCGCATTGCCTCTTCCACCTTGCTCCAGTTCCTTGAAAATCCTGCATTGATGGAAGACCGGGTACCCACACTGGGATTCTACGGAGCTTTTGAGCCTGCCGTACAGATTTATAGTTGCCGTGGCAGCGTTTACTGGATGGGAAAAGCGTTCCTTGGATTATTATTGCCTGCTGATAATCCGTTTTGGACAGCTGTCGAGAATAACGGAGCTTGGGAAAAAGAGTTTCAACCCGGCAAGGTATACAATAAGTTCATGGAAGGCTCTAATACCTTGGTGACTAACTATCCCAATAGCGGCACTTCGGAAATACGTGCATGGTGTCATGAAGCAGTAGCTAAAGACTGGCAGAAATTCCGTTCTACCGAGAATTATAATAAACTGTCTTACAACACGGCATTTCCCTGGATGGCAGACAGTCCAGATGGCAAGGTATCTATGAACTATGCTGTACTGAATGCCAAACAAGAATGGGAAGTACTACGCCTCTACACCTTCAAGAAGTTTGAAGATGGAATTTATTACCGGGATGCAGAACTTGAAACAAACCCGGAAATCAAATTCCGCCTGGCAGATATTCCACTTCCTAACGGCATACTGCGTGTAGACAAAGTTTCTTTCCCAATTACGACAGAATTACGTTATGGACACTATTCATTACCGGAATTAGATAGTCCCATTGTTACAAAGAAGCAAAAGGCCGGAGGATATACCGCCTACTGCATGGATAATGGAGCCTATCAAACAGCGCTTATCAATCTTCAAGGTTGGTCGGAAGTGGAATGCGTACAGACTGAAGGACTGCATCCGGTAAGTAACAGATGCTCAGTAATCAATGCTACCGCTACTCATTCCGGTGATAAAGTCTTCATCACACTGCAATTATGGAAAAAGAGTGGCAAGCCATTTACTAAAAAGGAACTGACACCTGTAAAGACCTTCAAACAGACCGGAGACACTATAACCATTTATTTCTCTGACGGAACGGTGAAGACGGTTTTGCAACACCAGATAAAAAAGTAAACTTATTCAAATAAGAACTTTTTTGGATGAACAGATGAAATTAGGGTAACATCTTGGCTGTAATAAAATCAATCACTAACTTTGCACAAATATGGAAAATAAGAATAACCCAATGACTAATTATGGTGAGGCTGTAGAAACCATTAAAGTCGCCATATTGCAAAGTCAATACATGGCGGCTAAAGCTGTAAATTCCAGCCAATTATCCTTATATTATGGTGTCGGACAATATGTATCGCAAAACTCTCGAAAAGGTTTTTGGGGAACGAGTGCTATAGAAAATATCAGTAGACAGCTTCAAAAAGAGTTGCCGGGACTTAGGGGCTTCTCTGCTGCAAATATCAAATTCATGCGCCAATTTTATGAAGCATGGTGTAATGATATTAAATCGCTAACCGTAGTTAGCGAAACAGATAAATACGATTCGCTAACTACGGTTAGCGAAATTGATGCAAACCAACTAAAGAATACAAATGCAATACACGAAGGAGTCTTGTTTTCTGATTTTCTTTCATTGGGATTTACTCACCACATGATTATAGTTCGTGAAATAAAATCAACAGAAGAACGTTTTTTCTATATTCATCAAGCAGTAGCTAACAAATGGAACAAGTTTCTTCTACATGAATATATTAAAGAGGACCTATTTCACCACCAAGGCATATTACCTAATAATTTTCCTAATACGATTTCCGATACTCGTTCAGCATTGAAGGCCATAGAAATGTTCAAGGATGAATATTTATTGGATTATATCAATGTAGAAGAATTGATGGAGCGGGACAAAGAAGATATTGATGAGAAAATTGTAGAGCAAGCTATTGTTCATAATGTTAAGAAATTCATTATGACTTTTGGGCGTGATTTTACTTTTGTAGGCAACCAGTACCATCTTGAAGCTTTCGGCATAGAACATTTTCCCGATCTCTTATTCTTCAATCGAGAACTGAATGCTCTTGTTTGCGTGGAATTAAAAAAAGGAGAGTTCAAACCAGCATATTTGGGCCAGCTTACCACTTATTTACGTTTGTTGGATGACCAGATACGTAAACCGCATGAAAATCCATCTATTGGTATTGTACTCTGTAAAAGTGCCAATCGGGAATATGTAGAGTATGTCATTCAAGACTATAACAAACCTATGGGAGTTGCGACTTATAAGACCTCAAGTGATATGCCGGAGAAGCTACGTAATGCTCTTCCAGACACTGAAGAACTAAAAAAAATATTATAATATATTTCGTTTTTCAATGACAAAAAAGGATACTAACAGATTATGGCAGGCATCTACATACATATCCCCTTCTGCAAGACACGTTGCATTTATTGCGATTTCTATTCCACCACACGTTCGGAATTGAAATCGCAATATATCCGTGCCCTTTGCCGGGAGTTGACGGAACGCAAGGAATATCTGAAAGGAGAAGCTGTTGAAACCATTTATTTCGGCGGAGGTACGCCGTCACAGTTATCGGAGGAAGACTTTAAAGAGGTTTTCAAAACGGTTGAGCAGGTTTACGGAACGAGGGAAGTAACAGAAATAACTCTTGAAGCAAATCCCGATGACCTTACGGAAGAATATACCCAAATGCTACGTATCCTACCGTTCAACCGCATCAGCATGGGAATACAAACTTTCGATGATGCAACACTACGATTATTGAACAGGCGGCATAACGCCGCACAAGCAATAGAAGCAGTACAACGCTGTCGGCAAGCAGGTTTTCAAAACATCAGCATCGATCTGATTTATGGTTTGCCCGGAGAGTCGGACCAACGCTGGGCACAGGATTTACAGCAAGCAGTCAGTCTTAACGTGGAGCATATTTCCGCTTATCATCTGATTTACGAAGAAGGTACCCCTCTTTACAAAATGCTGCAACAACACTCTGTATCTCAAGTGGACGAGGACAGTAGTCTGAACTTCTTCTCCACATTGATAGACACTCTTTCTGCTGCCGGATACGAGCATTATGAGATTTCTAACTTCTGCAAACCTGAAATGTATTCCCGACACAATACTTCTTATTGGCAAGGTATCCCTTATCTGGGATGCGGTCCGTCCGCACATTCCTTTGATGGAGACTCGCGCGAATGGAATGTAGCTTCACTAAATCAGTACCTTTCATCTGTAGAACAGGGGCAACGTCTACACGAAACAGAACAACTGGACACACAAACCCGCTACAATGAACACATCATCACAGGTCTGCGCACAATGTGGGGAATATCTACTGAAGAACTGAAAAGCAAGTTCGGCGACCGGCTCTGGAAATATTGTTCGGAGCAAGCCAGACCTTATCTGGAAAATGGGAAACTAGAGTTGCATAACGATCGGTTAAAGCTAACCAGGGAGGGCATTTTCGTCTCAGACGGTATCATGAGTGACCTCTTGAAGATAGATTAACTACATATTTTAGAAAGACAATATGACAGAACAGGAAGTCAGAAGACATCTACGGAAAATGAGCGAGCAGGACTCCCAGTCTGCTTTCCGGGAATTTTATGATATGACGTACGACCGCCTGTTCCGAATTGCTTACTACTATACCCATCACGAAGAATGGTCACAAGAGATCGTACTCGATGTTTTCATGAAACTTTGGGAACATCGTAAACAGCTATTAGATGTAACCAATATCGAAGATTACTGTTTCATACTCGTGAAAAATGCTTCTCTCAACTATATAGAAAAAGAGGAACGCCGCCCTACCCTATCAGCGGAAGTTTTACAAGAACCTGCAGACCAGGATATATCTCCTGAAGATACTCTTATCAGCGAAGAGCTGTTTGCCCGTTACGTAAAAGCCCTCGACCGATTGCCGGAGCGTTGCCGGGAAGTTTTTATCCTGATTCGCGAAGAAAAACAGACATACGCGCAGGTGGCAGAGAAGCTCGACATCAGTACAAAAACAGTGGATGCACAATTGCAAAAGGCAACGAGCAGGCTAAAAGAGATGTTATTGAAATAATCTATTATACAGGATATCCCCTTCTGGATGCTCTTCTACAGCTATAAATGACAGATTTTACAGGTATATGTACGATTATTCATGGTACTTTATTTCTTGTTGGCTACTTTTGCTACCCAATAAAAGTGAATTCATATAAATCAATTCATTTTTTTATTCTAATATTCTAATTACTTTTGTTTGCCATTTATTAATAATCTTGGAATCTATATGAAACACATAATTTTATTAGCCCTCATATCCCTGGTTACTCTTAATCCCAACGCCTATGGTGAAATTGAACTTCGGGCCAAACAAATGAGAACCACCGATGGACTTCCCAGTAATTCCATTCGTAATATATACCAAGACAGTAAAGGATTCCTATGGTTAGGTACCTTGAACGGGCTTAGTCGCTACGATGGTAATTCTTTTCTTAACTTCCAACCGGAAATTAACACCAACGGACGTATTTCGTTGATAGACAACCGAATCAACAAAGTAATAGAGGATCAGAACGGCTTCCTTTGGATAGGTACAGGACCTGAATTATATAGCTGTTATGACTTACAAAAAAGCCGTTTTGTGGATTTCACCGGAAGCGGAGAATATGAGCAAAATTATGCATATTCATTATTTGCCTCTAACGGAGACATATGGCTATACCACAAAGCAAATGGTGCACGACACATTAAAACTAAAAGTGACCGGACCATGACTTCCGTAGAATTTAAAACCGAACGTGGAAATCTGCCGGATAATAGAGTTCAATTTATAAAAGAAGATGAAGCCGGTCGTATATGGATTGGTACGATGCGTGGGCTTGCATTCATTTCTAAAGGAGATTTTAATATAATAGACAGGAAGAACAATTTTATAGCTGCCATTACACACGAACGGGATATATTCTTCCTGACGTATGATGGCTATATATATTGGTATAATACCACTTCCGGGAAACTATCTAAATCTGCAGAACTTCCCACCGGAGAAATACGTTCTAACTGTAAATTTGCATTTAAAAATCAATGGATTATTTTCACTTCCACGGGTACATACAATTATGATTTCAACTCTCATAAAGTGACAACCGATCCTAAACTGAACATCAAAGAAGGTATTGTACTTAATGATAACCGTGGCGATTATTGGGTCTTTAATCATACAGGGAAAATCTACTATATCCTTTCAGAAACAGGAGAAACCAAAGAACTACAACTAATCCCCAAAGATAAATTAAGCTATATTGATAATGAACGTTATCATATAGTACATGATTCCCGAGGAATCATCTGGATTTCAACTTACGGCAATGGTTTATTCGCTTACAAGCCATCTGAAGACAAATTAGAGCACTTCATTTCTAATGCAAAAGATTCTCCCATCAGTTCGGATTTCCTATTAGCTATTATGGAGGACAAGGCAGGAGCTATTTGGGTAAGTTCCGAGCATTCCGGATTATCACGCATCACAATATCCAATGAAGGGATAACCCGTTTGTATCCGGAGTCTCCGGATCTCTTCGACCGTTCGAATACCATTCGAATGCTAAGTCGGACGGATGATGGAAATATATGGATAGGAACTCGAAAAGGGGGATTATATAATTATGATATTCACTTAAACCTTCAATATAAGAATCAGTACCTTCATTCCAATGTTTACGTTATTACTGAAGACAATTGCGGAAAGCCCTGGATGGGAACCCGAGGAGAAGGATTAAAAATAGGAGACACATGGTATAAAAATAATCCTTCCGATCCATCATCATTAGCAAACAATCACATCTTTTCTATTTATCGTGACAAAAAGGACCGTATGTGGATAGGTACATTTGGAGGAGGCTTGGATCTGGCCGAACCGACAGCCGATGGCAAGTATAGATTCCGACATTTTTTCCAGCAAAAGTATGGATTAAAAATGGTTAGAGACCTGTTAGAAGATGAAAACGGTATGATATGGATAGGGACCAGTGAAGGATTTTGTATTTTCCATCCGGACTCACTGATTGCCAATAGTGACAATTATCATTTATTCAATAACGTAAATGGTAAATTCTGTTCTAATGAAATCAGATGTCTATTCCGTGACGGCAAAGGAAGAATGTGGGTAGGTACTTCCGGGGCAGGAATCAATCAGTGTACCCCTACAGACAACTATAATTCTCTGGAATATGAACACTACGGCATAACGGAAGGGTTAGTAAATAATGTGGTAATGTCTATCGAAGAAGACAACCAGGGAAAACTATGGGTAGCAACGGAATATGGTATTTCCAAATTCACCCCCGAAAACCATTCGTTTGAGAATTACTTCTTCTCCTCCTATACACTGGGAAATGTTTATACGGATAATTGTTCATGTAAAGGAGCAGATGGGAAACTTCTTTTCGGAACAAATTATGGCTTAACAGTTATCGACCCGAAGAAGATGCCGGGAAATGAAGCTTTCTCCCCTATTGTCTTTACCAATTTAAAAATCAATGGCATCCAGATGAGTCCCGAAATGAAAGATTCTCCCTTGGCAGAACAATCTTTGGCGTATTCCGATAAAATCACTTTAAAATATTTTCAAAACTCCTTTATTCTAGACTTCTCCACTTTCGATTATTCGGACAATGGACAGACTAAATATCAATATTGGTTAGAGAACTACGATAAAGGATGGAGTGACCCTTCTTCATCAAGTTCTGCGGCTTTCAAATATCTCAATCCCGGCACTTATACTCTCCATGTGAAATCTTGCAATGGAGCCGGTATCTGGAATAACGACGAAACTATTTTAAAGATAGTTATTGTCCCTCCATTCTGGAAAAGTAGCTGGGCCATGTTAGGATATGTCATTCTAATCATAGTAGTCTTGTTTTTTGCCTATCGCATTGCCAGCAATTTCAATCAATTACGCAACCGCATCCATGTAGAGGAGCAATTGACAGAATACAAATTAGTATTCTTCACTAATATTTCCCACGAATTCCGTACTCCTCTCACATTGATTCAAGGCGCATTGGAGAAGATACAGCGCATTAGCAATATTCCGAATGAGCTGACCTCTCCATTGCATATAATGAATAAAAACACCCAGCGTATGCTGAGACTTATCAACCAGTTACTGGAATTCCGAAAAATGCAAAATAATAAGTTAGCATTGTCACTGGAAGAAACAGATGTTATCGGCTTCCTTTATGAGATATTCCTCAGTTTCGGTGATGTAGCAGAACAGAAAAATATGAAATTCCTTTTCAAGCCATCCCTGCCATCTTATAAGATGTTCATCGATAAAGGAAACCTGGATAAAGTGACTTACAATTTATTATCGAATGCTTTCAAATACACCCCTGCCAATGGTACCATCATTTTTTCTATACAGGTAGATGAGGCAAAGAAAACTATACACATTCAAGTCTCTGATACAGGAGTAGGCATTCCTAAAGAAAAACAACATGAGCTATTCAAACGCTTTATGCAAAGCAGTTTCTCAGGTGATAGCATCGGAGTTGGATTACATCTTACGCATGAATTGGTACAAGTGCATAAAGGCACCATCGAATATAATGATAATGAAGGGGGAGGCTCTATTTTCACAGTTTGTCTTCCTACCGACAAGACAGTTTATACAGAGAAAGATTTCCTTATTCCCAGCAATGTGTTATTAAAAGAAATAAATGAACAAACACCCGCTTTGAGTGAACGTGCTCCAGCCACTTTAGAATCTCCTCAACCAGCAATTCCTCTGAATAAACGAAAGGTGCTGATTATTGAAGATGATAATGACATTCGTGAACTGTTGAAAGAAGAAATTGGCACTTACTTTGAAGTAGAGGTGGCAGTAGATGGAACATCCGGCTTTGAAAAAGCCCGTACTTATGATGCCGACTTAATCATTTGTGATGTTCTGATGCCTGGAATGAGTGGGTTTGAAGTTACTAAAAGATTGAAATCAGACTTTGCAACCAGTCATATTCCTATCATTTTATTAACTGCACTCAGTTCTCCAGAAAAACAATTGGAAGGAATTGAATCCGGTGCAGATGCTTATATATCCAAACCATTCAGCATTAAATTCCTGCTGGCACGGGCATTCCGCCTTATAGAACAACGGGAAAAACTCCGCGAGAAGTTCTCCAACGAACCGGGTATTATACATGCAGCCATGTATTCCACCGATCGTGATAAAGAATTTACCGACCGTCTGGACATCATATTAAAAGCCAACATTTCGCGTTCTGATTTCTCAGTAGAAGAGTTTGCCCAACTTATGAAACTGGGACGTACGGTATTCTATAAAAAGATACGAGGTATAACCGGATACTCACCCAACGAATATTTACGTATCATGCGTATGAAAAAAGCAGCGGAATTATTGTTATCGGAAGAGCACCTTACGGTAGCAGAAGTGGCTTACAAAGTCGGCATAAACGATCCGTTCTATTTTAGTAAATGCTTTAAAGGCCAGTTTAGCATATCACCTTCTGTATATCAAAAGGGAGGTACCCCCCGGGAAGAATAGGAATAAATTACAATATTACATATATCCGGTTGCGGGATCTGTAGATCTGACACGTCAGCCATATAGATCCTGTAATAGAACACTTAGGAACAATAAGAAGGATGGGAGGAAAGCCGTATGAAAACTTGGCCTTGCTTTATTATTTTTGTTCTTTTGCCCATAGCAAAACTTCGCCCCGCAATTGCGGGCTACACATTTTCCGGTTGGGGGCTCTGCAGCCCGCAACTGCGGAACGGACGGCCCCCAACCGGAAAACGAGGTTTTGCTTCCGGCATAACGGCATTAACCTTAAAGCTTTAGGGGAAAAAGATAAGAGCATATCAGGTTTTACATCTGTCATTCAGCTCTTTATACAATGAGAGTATGAGGGGCGACTCCTCAACTCCCAATGAAGTGATGCCCTTTTTAACTCCTGAAATGAATAATTCAGGCTAAAAAACATTCTTCTTCATCTGTTTTACGGTGTAGGATAAAAGTTTCCTACACCGTCCTACACCACTGCCTACACCGGCTATATATCTGATAATCAAAAGAGAACGATAGCAGGTGTAGGATGTAGGGAATATGGATGAAAACCATTTCATCAGTTTATTTTCGGCTTCAATTCATCCGGAGATCCTTTTGTATATGATTTCACATCACCTGCCACTTTTTTAAATAAATCATTGATCCGTTCCGGCTCTATTGTATACATCGGACGGAAATGATCAGAATTCATATAATCCAGAATCGCTTTATGCATCTGTCTGGCAACAATACGTTCGTCAGTATTTGTAGTAAGGTCCATGGTAGACATTATCAATTTACCATTGAGCACTTTAGCTTCAAACAACATACCAATCTTCCGGCTCAGAAACCAAGTGTCTATGCTCTGGATTGTAGGTTGAAAATCGGCAGGAAAGTCAGTGAACTGCATCACTTGGGCACGATTCAAAAGTTCCCACCACTGCAAATTACTATGATATTCCGTTGGAAACTCACGGAACAAAGGGTGCTTGGGATTTACCAGAATGCCTGTAGTATGCGGAGGACGCATTTTAAACCAAGATGTATTCCAAAAAACAGGTGTGAACATCTGAGACACCTCTTTCCCATAACTGACTTTACCGGCAGCAAGTATTAAGACTTTTCCTCCATTTTGCAAGATATCTAAAGCCTTAGTATCTAACGTATCCGTAGTATAAACATCTTTCTGTACCAGTTCCACCTCTTTGGGATATACCCAGAAATTCCAATCATTTACAGCTTCAGTACCCTCAATACGAACTTCCAGATTTAATTCCGTCGGCTTCTTTATCTCCCCAAGAGGAAATTCGATATGCCCCAAAGCATGAAGATTACCGATAGGAATGTCCTTATTCCCTAACGTATTGCGAGTATAAACTTTACCGTACACATCCTTTATGGTATACGTCACTGGAGCATGTTTTAAGGCTTTCTCACCGAAATGAGCAATTTCAATATCAGCAACGAATGCCTCATCATTCGTATATACAAACTTGTCCGTACGCATCAATGGTACAGTGGGTGAGCAGAACCGCCTCCATTCTTGTGCATTAATATATCCTTTCTCTTCAAAGAAAACATCAAGTACTCCTACAAGTGCCGTCCCCTGTCCTGAATAATCATTCAAGGCCAGCAATTGGAATCCTGCATAATCAGGAGTACGCAGTGTCTTTTCTATCTCATACTTATAACATAACGTTTGCAATTTACCCGATGCCATCATAAAACAATGCGCTTGTTCTCCCATCTGGTTATCGTTCAGAATATCACGGAATATTTCAAAATTCCTGGCTTTGTTCACTCCGGTATATTTCCGTATCTCGTTAAAGTTAGGGAATACACACCACTGCCCTGTCTCATGTGATACATACGGCTGACTCACTGTATCAATGCGACTCTGCATGTGATAGTCATCGTTAGTTTGCGGACGCTTCTGCCTCCAGGTAAGTCCACGAGCACCAGCCTTCACATGATATTGATTACGAGGTTGCCATTGCCATCCGCCACCAACTGATGCTCCTGTATATACTCTACGCGGATCTGTATTCTCCCAATAATCTACAAATTTGGTAACCCAGTCCACCCAACGTCCGCTCGGCTCATTTCCACATGCCAACATACAATAAGAAGCATAATTACCATAAGCTTTGGTCAGTGCTATGGTTTCGTCCATTAAATATTTATCGATTGGTTGACCTAATCCCAGTTTCGGACCATGGTTAGGCCAACTCGGACCTTCAGGCTGCAAATAGAATCCCACAAGGTCGGCAGCTATGAAAGCTGCTTCAGGAGGACAGAAAGAATGAAACCGCATATGATTCAATCCATAACTACGACAAATGCGAAAAACCCTTTCCCAACTTTCCACATCCATAGGTGCATAACCTGTTAAAGGGAAATCGCAATTCTCTACTGTTCCGCGTAACATCGTTTTACGACCGTTCACATAGAACCATTTACCTTTAATCTCAAAACGGCGCATACCAAACTGAATTTCTTTTACCTCTTTCCCTTTGCCGGTACTGATTTCAGCCGTCAGTTTATACAATGCCGGATTAAATTCATCCCAAAGCAACATATCATCTCCCATAGGTAAAACAATCTCTTGCTCCGCGATGCCATTCATCACTTTTACATCGTGGGTAACAGTCGGAAGTACATGACGCTGTTCCGTATTAAAGCTCCTTGCTGACAACTTCACCTGAGCAATTGCAGTACTTTTATCCGAGGAGTTTATCAGAAGTTTCACTCTTGCCACCTTTTGCTCCGGTTCCGAATATACCTGAATATCTTCTAAATAAACCTTTGGAGTAGTCTGTAAACAGATACGCCCAACTATTCCATTCCAGTTTCCCTGCGTCTGGTCGGTGATACTGTGTGAATCAGGTCCTACATTTATATCTTTGATACGATTATCTATCCGGATAGCTATCCTGCATTTACCAGGACTCATAAACTGTGTAACATCATATACATGCGCCACACATAAACTATTCTGCATTCCTACTTTATGACCATTCACCCAAACAGTAGACTCAATATGCGGACGTTCCAGAAACAGCACAATACGGTCTTTCTTCCAATCTTTAGGGAGATTAATTTCTTTTTGGTACCACGCTACTCCTACATAATGTTTATCAGGAGTTAAGAAGAAGGGTAGCTTCACATTTCCTTCTCTGCGATACTTCTCCATATACGGATTGTAATAATAGGAACTGTCATAAAGACTTCCGGTCCACCGGGTGCAAACCGTTACATCATCTCCCTTTAATCTTTCGGGCATTGAACCGGGCAACTCAATCACATCTTTCAGTGCTTGGTTAAACCACTTTTCTTTCTCTCCTATATCCTGCCTGTCTATTTCAAAATTCCAGTTTCCGGATAAATCAATTGTCTTCTGCGCTCCCATCTGAAGAACGGATAGAAGCGACAGCATAATTAATAGTATTTTTCTCATAATTAGTATGTTATTATTTATACGAAAAGAGAGCGGCTTCACAGTCGCTCTTCTTTCTTGATTGAATTCAATCTCTACCTTAACATAACTTTTGTTTAAAATATATCCTTTATTCCCAACCCGGATTCTGTGTCAGATTTGGATTTTTCGATCTTTCTGACTGAGGAATCGGAAACAAATACATCTTGTCATCCCATTGGCGTGATACATTCTTGCGCATGTAAGTAATGTTTCCATCGGCTTCCTTTATCAGCTTCATTTCAACAATATTCTTGAAATATTTGTCAGCCTCTTTCCAACGACGAACATCCCAGAAACGATGACCTTCGAAAGCCAGTTCAACAAAGCGTTCGTTACACAACTTAGTCCAGAATGTATTGGCATCCATTCCTTGTTCAAAGTCCGGCATACCGGCACGTTGGCGCGTCTTGCTGGCAGCAGCACGGGCCGACATCGGGAATTCCATGCTGGTAATATCTGCGCCACCCAGATACTTGAATACAGCTTCTGCATAATTTAAATAAACTTCGCCCAGACGGAAAGTCAACCAAGTATGGCGAGACTCCTTAAACTTGCTGTTGCTGGCCAATGAGATGGCACCGTTACAAAGTTTTTTGAGGTAATAGCCTGTCGGTGTGGCGCCAGTCAAAGGCTCACCATTGATGCCTCCCTGGAATGTTTCAATCTTAGCGGCACCGGAATAAGTAGGCCATTGATCACCGTTTACAGCTACCGTAGCCGCCAGACGCGGATCGCGATCCTGATAAGGATTCTTCTCATCATATCCCGAGCCGTCTTCACCGATCGATTTACCGTTGAGCATATCGTAAGCATCGACTAAATTCTGAGTAGGACAGTTTCCCCCCTTACCACCTTCAATGCCCACAGGGTAATTGTTGGTTTCCACTAAGTTGTCACCGGCTGAATTTTTATAATAACGGCGACCGTAGAGGATTTCCTTCATAATACCGGGCGTATTGAAACTTTTCTCACTCCACAAATCCGCATAGTTGGCAGTAAGACCTTTGCCACGTTTATCAGCAGCATCGAGCAACTCTTTGGCATACAAAGCTGCCATATGATAGCGTTCCTTGTCACCACTTGGATTGAACAGCGGGCTAGCCCAATACAAGGCAGCACGGGCTTTCAATGCGAGCACGGCAAGTCGATCCGCGCGACCGGTCTCTTCCGTACCTGTGGAAAATTCTCCCAGATTACTGTAATCTTCGATAATCAATGATTGAATTTCCGCACATTCATCTATGATGAACTTAAAGACTTCATCCGCCGAAGTCCGTTCTAACGAATTGACTTCTTCTGCCGTGATTTGTTTGGTCACCAAAGGCACATCACCATATTGGCGAACCAAGCAGAAATAGAAGTAAGCACGCATAAAACGGCTTTCATACTTGTAGTTCTCATAACGATGAAGTTGGGCGGCATAGTCGTTGTTCAGCTTCAGTTCATCGAATGACAAGCCCTGCAATTCGTAAATCACGTGGTTGCAAGTACTGATGCCTTTATACATGCTACTCCAGACTGACGCTTTCGCATTGGTAGGGCTCCAAGCTCCATTGTAGAAGTGCTCGATACCATTGCCCCCAAGACTGTACTCACTTTCGTCTGTAGCAGACGCCTGCATGGCGCCTGATGAGTAGTTACCGAAGTCATAGTCCACGGTATTGTAGATGTCGGTCATGAATCCACCTACATTACCGAAGTTCTGTGTTATATAGTCCTTGTCGAAGATGTTGTACTCATTGTAATTCATCTGATCAGAACATGAAGCCAAGCATCCGGCTGCACACACGACAAAGACAGATTTCCATATTTTATTGATCATAATTCTAATGTATTAATTCGTTCATAAAATTAAAACGTAACACTCAGACCCAACGCAACGCTTTTCGTCATAGGATTGATTCCATACGCTTCGGGGTCGTTCTCATCTATATGGTCGAAACTGAAGAGGTCAATGCCACGTACATACAATTTAGCGGCGTTTACAACTTTCGTCTTTTTCAGCCAAGAAGCGGGCAACTTGTAGTACACTTCCAGATTGCGCAACTTGATAAATGAACGGTCGGCCAACCACAGAGTCGATGTCTGGTAGTTGTTGGCATTGCTTTGGCTGCTCAGACGCGGGAACTTGGCATTCTGATTCTGCGGTGTCCAACGATTGTCGTAAGCATATTGCGAGATATTGGTGTTGTTTATCAACGGCCAATACATGCTCTTGGTGTTGAGAACGGCACTGTAATTGCCTGTCCCCTGGAACATGGCATAGAATCCGATTCCTTTCCACTCCGCACCCAAATGCAGGCTGTAGTATATTTCCGGGCAAGTGGTGCTGTAGCCGATAGCCACTTTATCGTTGGCATCGATGATGTTGTCGCCATTCACGTCGCGATACTTTATATCACCGGGCTTCACCGTAGAGAAATTCTGTGTGGGACTTGCAGCGATGTCTGCTTCATCTTTGAAGAGACCGATAGCTTCCAATCCGTAGAGTTGTCCATAAGGATTTCCTGTCTGGACAAGATTCGCATATTGGCGGGGCTCTTCCAGCATTTCCTTGATTTCGTTTTTGTTCAACGAGAAGTTACCACCGACATTAAATTCCACTTGACCGAGCTTTTTGCTATAATCAAGACCAACTTCTATACCCTTACTATTCACGATACCTGCATTTTCATACGGAGGATCCATACCGAAAACTTCCGAGTACTTGCCTTCCGAAGTCACCCAAATGTTTGTACGGTGTTCTTTCCAAAGGTCAAGAGTCACATCCAAACATCCGAAAAGTTTCGCATCCACACCTACATTGTATTTATAGGCCTTTTCATGGCTCGGATTGGTTGTAGCCACCCGTGCGAGGTAGGAACGTCCGAAACTAGAATTCCAACCGCTGTCGAAAGGATAAGTACCTCCCGAAGTGCTATACTGCTGAGCATAGTATGACCAAACTTCATCACCCGGTAAGTTGTCCACATTGATGATACCTGCCGATGCACGCAATTTCAAGAAGTTCACCCATTTCACATTTTCCATGAACTTTTCCTTGGAGATGACCCATGCAGCCGACAAAGTAGGCGAAAAAGCCCATTTTGTACCGGGGGCCAAACGGCTACTGCCACTTTCTACCAAAGCGAGGTCAACGAAATAACGGTTCATGTAACCATAGTGCGACCACCATGTAATGTTCTGACGATTCACCGTGTTGTTGGTGCCATTCGGGTCGTTATTCTCGTAGTCCCACTTCAACTGGCTGTAGATGCTGTGGTCACCAAATGTCCGCTGATAGTTAAATCCCACATCGAAATGGAGTAGACGGTCAAATTCATTAGTTTTCGCATCTGTTCCCATTTCACTATCCTTTCCATAAATTTCACTCTTTACAGTAGGCTCGGAAGCACCGTCCGCCCATGTAGGCGCATTGACACTGTAGACATACTCTTTACTATGGTCTTCATAGATATTGGCTATATTGTCATAACTGATGCGTACGAACGCATTCAATCCTTTTGTCAGGCCGGAAAGGTCCTGAGTCAGCTTCATGTCGGCAAAAAGCGAACGGGTATGATTTTTGTAATAAGCGGCACCGACACTCTGTGCTACAGGATTTTGTGTACCTGCCCATGTGTCGCTACCTCCCCAAACACCGTTCTTATCCCTGATGGGGAATGCAGCAGAGGGCACTGTGTAAACCAGGTCCCAAAGGTCAGCCTGCGCACCCGGTCTTGACGTTTCCTGCAATACGCCCAACAAATTCACCTGCAGATCGGTGGTCTTGGTCAGGTTGATGTCCATGTTCATGCGTAAGTTGCCTTTTACGTATTTGTCTTGTGTGGAATAGCCTTCATTTGCACCCGGTTCTTTCACAAATCCCTTGTTGGAAATCAAATCCAGCATGGTATAATAACGGAATTTTTCGCCGCCACCGCGGAATTCGATGTTATACTTATTGGTCATCGCATTGTCGCGGAACGTTTCATCCACCCAGTTCACGTTCGGATAGAGATAAGGCATGGTTCCATCGCGCAAAGCATTGAGCTCTTGATTGCTGTAACGCCCTGTCATACCATCGTTGATACGGGCTTCGTTGACGGCCAATCCATACGTATAGGCATCTACGAATTTGGGCTTATTAGCAAGCGAAGTAAACAAATGGTCGTATGTCACCTTGACACTGCGCGTGTTGTACTTACCGCGCTTAGTCACGATATTGATTGCTCCATTGATTCCCTTATATCCATAAAGGGCGACTGCTGCCGCATCTTTCAGGACGATGACGCTTTCCACTTCTTCGGGAGCGATGCTTACAATGTCTCGCTGGATACCATCAATCATAACTAACGGAGAATTCTTGCCGTTCAATGTTTGCAGTCCGCGTATATAGAAAGTAGGATTCACATCTGCATAACGACCACCGCTCTGCAACGATATCAGGCCATTGCCCTGACCAATAATGGAGTTGCCGATATTCTTGGCACTACGACGGTCGGTAGTTTCGGAACTAATGACCGACACGGAACCGGTAGTTTCCTCACGGGTCAGCAATCGCTCGGCACCTACATCGATGGTCTGGCCTACAAACTTACCGGTCTGCTCTTCGTTTGATTCCTGTGCCGTCGTCGGCAGGCACAAACCTGCAAAGAGCGATAACACAATTATATATTTTTTATTCATAACGTATTATTTTACTTTATACCTTTTGATTGTTCATTATTAAAGAGGTTACCATCCGGCATTCTGTACCAAACCGTAATTCTTGTTCACTTCCGTAATAGGGAACGGTTGCAAGTACCACTTCGGATCAAAACCACCTGACCACCAAGTACGGGAACCGGTAGTGATTTGGAAGCGTTCGAAGTCGAAGTGTGACGGTTCGTAGAAGTTAGGATCGTCTTCCGCCAAGCCTTTATTGAAAGACTTATTGTACCACTGGTCTTCGGAACGTACCCAAGCATTACCATTCTTCACCAAACGATAAATGCGCAAGCCGTGAAGCGGACGTTCCAACAAATCGGCACGCTTATAACGGATCAAGTCGAAGTAGCGTTCGTTTTGGAAAGCCAAGTCACAAGCACGTTCACGCATGATTTCTGCCAGCAGGTTTTCTTTGTTAGATGTCAGATCCTTGTCGGGATTACATTCCACCAGTCCTTTCAGACCCACGCGAGCACGTACGGCATCCACGTAATCGATGGCTTCCGTGAAACTACCTCCGGTCTGAACGATGGCCTCTGCGTATGTCAAGTAGATGTCGCTCAACATGATGGCATTCCACTGCGGAAACTTCCTGTTCATGACACTACCTACCAGATATTTCAGCATACGGTAACCGGTGGCATATACACCTGAATTGGTTTTCGGATCTTGTTTGGCATTAGTACCACCTACCCAAGTTTCCCAGTTATTACCGCTGGCACGTCCGTCCCCCCAGTTCACGGCTTGGCGTGCACCGTTTACCACCGCAGTTTCATACAGACGAGGGTCGCGGGTATAGCGGATATTCTGCAACTGTTGTTTGCCTTTCACGGTATCGCCTTGAATGAACATATTGTCCAATCGGCCTTCTTTCTCCGCTTTTTCCCAATCGAACGGACTACCGTCTGCCCAAGGGAACATCTCGACGTATTCTTGCGTAGGACAGTAGGCGTAACGAGAATTGGTCTTGCTACCATCTACCGAAGAGCCAAAGCCCAAATTGAACCAACCATAATCATTACCACTGGCATTTTTACTACGGCGGACACTATGCAGAATTTCAGTGCTGTTTTCCAGAATGTAGCCGCTACGATAGGCATAACGGTAATCCTCCTGCGTATTTCCTGCCGGTTTTATCAACTGATAATGCCCTTGGCTTCTCATTTGTGTAAAGAAATCATCGCATGCGCCCTTTAGTTTCGTCCACAGTTCAGGTTTGCTGCCACCATACCAAGCGCAGGTATCAGCTTCCAGCGTATATTTGCCTTGATAATAAGGCTGCGAATCATTGAACAAAGGAGACGCGGCGAAAGCCAGCACCTTACATTTCAGTGCCATAGCACCTGCCAAAGTCCAGTGGCCGGTTTCCGACTGTGCTTCCGCACCGGTGTAAGCCCACGGCAATGCTTTGTTGGCGATTGCTGTATCCAGCAGTTCCAGCATGAAGTTCACGGTCGATTCCACACTGCGACGAGGCAGGTCGTAACTGCTTTCGGCACCGGTGAACGACTGGCGGATAACAGGCAGACCGCCGTACCAACGGAAAGCGATGAAGTAAGTATAAGCCATCAGGCATCGTGCTTCGTCGACGATACGGGCTTTTTCGGCATCGCTCATGTCGGGCACTTCATTAATGCGTTCAATCAGCATCCAGCAGTGACGCACATTCTCCCAAACAAATTCGTTCGTATAAGGATAAATATTACCGTTCTTGTTTCCGTCAATAGCCGAAGTCAGCGAACCGTTATAGTATTTGGAAAACACAGTGGTATTGTTGAAGAAAATATGAAAGTCATCCCCCAACGCATCGGGCATTCCTTTCCAATAGTTCTGGCACTGCGGAGCAGCGTTCGTGGAATTAGTGGGCAGATTGTAATACTGCGTAGCGTAAATACTCGCCAAGAAGTTACGGGTATATTCCGGATTGGAAAACACCTCATCGGCAGTCACCGTGCCGCCCGGAGCCTTTTCCAAGAATGAGTTTCCGAACTTTATCTCATCCGTACAAGAAACCATCCCGAGAGTAGCCACAGCTGTCACACCTATGATATATTTGATATTCAGTTTCATTTTGCTTAAAAATTAAGTTTCAGACTAATGGTATAAGTACGTTGAAGCGGGTATGAGGGCGAAGCGCTGGCACGTGTTTCGGGGTCCCCCCAAATGAAAGGAGTAAAGGTCAGCAGATTGTAACCGCTCAATGCCACTTGGGCACGATCCAATCCAATCTTCCTGAAGAAAGGAAGTTTCATGTTATAAGCAAGCATAATCGTCTTCAAACGCAGATATTTCGCATCTTTTTCATAAAGAGCGCAATCCTGATAGTTATTGGTAGCTCCGTTGGTCCAAGTGGCGCGCGGATATTCATAATCCTGCCCCGGTCTGTCGGGATTCCATGTATTCTCAATATGATACTTCAACAAGCCGCCGCGGTCTTTCGTTGTACGGTCCAAGAACGGATAGCGGAACACGTCGCTGATAACACGCGATACGTCCCAAGAACCCGTCCACTGCATGTTGAATTCGAAATCTTTCCATGCAAAACCGGCATTCAGACCGGCGATGTATTGCGGGTCGTCGGTATAACCCAACTCACGGGTCTTATCATCTTCATTGATTATGCCGTTACCGTCCAAGTCCACAAACACGGCATCACCGTCTTTCAAGTCAACGAGCTGTTTCGGGAAAGGCTGGCCGAATTTTTCTTCGTACAAACGGGGCGTGTCGTCGTCATAAAAACGGAAGAATTTGTACATGTAGCGCGCACCGATCCGGTGTCCCTTCTCATACTGGTAAGCATTGGTATAGGGAGATTCCTTTTTCTCGATAATCTCATTCTGGTTGTGAGAGATGTTCAACGTAGCCCAATAGCGGAAGTTGTCGTTCACCTTGTGATTCCAGTTCAAGGAGACTTCCCATCCCCAGCTGTCTACCACACCCAAATTGGCGTAAGGTGGCTGGAAGCCTACGATGGCGGGTGCAGTGTAGTCTTTCAGCAGGATGTCCGTACGGTGTTCCTTATAGTAGTCGAAAGTGGCACGCAGACGGTCGTTCCATAAGTTGACATCGATACCGTAGTTTTGTTTAAACGCCTTTTCCCAAGTCACCTCCGGGTTGTTCTTGTTGTTCACATCCTCATAATAAGCCGGGAGCAGCACTGAGTTTTCTACACCGAAGTTGTAGGCATAACCGCCACGGGTACCCATCTTATCACTATACAAAAAGGGGTCGGCCAGATACATGAAGCGCGAACCACCCACTTTGTCGTTACCTACCAACCCCCATGAAGCACGGAGTTTCAAGAAAGAGATAGCTTTTTTCAAGGGCTTGAAAAAGTCTTCCTCACTGACTACCCAACCGATAGAACCTGCCGGGAATACACCGAAACGGCGGTCAGGGTGGAAGTTTTCGGAACCGTTGTAACCTACATTGAATTCGGTTATATAACGACTCTTGTAGTCGTAAGTAACACGACCCACCAAACCTACATATCCGCGCGGAATGTCTGAATAAGTACTAGGATAGTAATTCTTGCTCTGGTTATAGAGCACCAATGCGCCTACGGAATGATCACCGAAAGCGCGATTGTAGTTCAACTGTGCCTCAAAATACCAGTCGCGAGCCTTTCCGGTATCTTCACTGTAGCTGACGGGAGTATTTTCGCCTTCTTTACGATAGAGAAGGCTGCCATCTTGTTGAATAACAGGAGAATAAGTAGCACGGCTCACAGTACCTTCTTTGGTCACGTTGAACATATTGTTATACGAACCTTTGAGCTTAAATGCAAGGCCTTTGGTGATGAAGTCCAACTTCTGATCCAATGCAAGATCTAACTGCAACTTGTTGTTATTGTAATGGTAATAACCGCCGGTACCTCCACTACTGTAATAACCCATGCCACTGCCTCCCGTAAAAGGCAAGGTCAGCCCATCGCTATAATCAGTGGTAGTGCTGACATACCTGCCGTCAACGATACCCGGACTGCTGAAAGGAGTGGCCTGCACTATACCCATAATCAAGCCGGAAGCACCCTGACTGGTACGAGGCTTCTGTGCATTGTCTACCGAACCGGCCAGGTTGAACGATAAAGTGGTAGTCTTGCTCACATCCAAGTCGAGGTTGGTACGATAGTTGAAACGCTGATAGCGATAGTCGTAATGAAAATCATCAAATTCGGTAAACAGACCACCTTGTGTCATGAAACCTGCAGAAACAAAGTAACGCATGGTCTTGGTACCACCACTGATGTTGACGTTATGCTTGGATTGCATGGTAACATCTTTCATGATGTAATCGACCCAACGCATACTCGGAAAGCGGATGGGATCGCTACCGTCTTGGAATTTCTTAAGCACTCCATCCGAGAACATCGGAGTGAACGTCTCACCGGTAGAGAAGTCAAAGTCATTTCGCTGCATCTGATTGAAGAAAGTCCCATACTCATAACTGTTTGCCTGCTCTAAGAGGCGAGTCGGAGTCAACGCAGAAAAAGAGGTGTTGATGTCAATTTTGGCCTGTCCTTCTTTACCGCGCTTAGTGGTAATCAATACTACACCGTTGGCACCGCGCACACCGAATACGGCCGTAGCCGAGGCATCTTTCAGCACAGTGATGTTTTCGATGTCTTCAGGATCAATGTCCGACATGGAACGTTCCACACCATCCACCTGAATCAACGGAGCAGAATCGGCCCAAGTACCCTGACCACGTACGAAAATCGTGGCAGCATCCGAACCCGGCTCACCCGAATACTGTACGGTAGTTACACCGGAAAGCTGACCTGCCAACACATTATTTACGGAAGATACCGGCGTACGAACCAAATCATCCGATTTCACACTCGAAAGCGCACCGGTCACCGTCACTTTCTTTTGTACGCCATAGGCTACTACTTCCACTTCGGCAAGCATTTCGGCATCTTCCGATAAAATAATTTTCATATTTCCGGCAGTCGCTTTCACTACCTTGGTCTTATAACCAATGTATGAAATCTTAATGTTAGTACCCACCGGAACATCCAATTTGAAATTCCCATCAAGATCGGTTATCACTCCAACCTTGCCGTCTTCCGACAAGACATTAGCTCCAATAATAGTTTCTCCATTACCATCTACCACAACGCCTTGAATACCCCTCTGCTGTGCATAGAGATTCACAGAAAGCACCGATAGCAATGTAATGAAGAAGAATTGCCTGAACTCATGCAGGCAACCAAACAGATTGTTTTTTCTTCTGTTTTTCATGCATTCTTTTTTTTTAAAGTTAACGATAATGTTCTTTAATTCTCAAATAATAAGTATGTTGCAAATATAACCACACATATAATTCCAAATAATGTAAAATTGTACAAAAGCATGTAATAATGGGCACCTGAATAAAATACCACCATTACATCGACTCTCTGCTCAATATTTCCATATTCTTGCACAAATTTCCATCAAAATCACAGAGTCCTTAAAAGGAATCATTGGCAAATACTATCCATCCTTGTACGATTCTGAAGAAAATGATTATTAATCATTCATAATGAACTTAACTCCCGGTAACTTAATATACCTCTACTATTACCACCATTTAATAATGTAGCTATAAATACTAATTCGTCCCCTTATAAGGAACATGAGTGTGCCAAAATAAAGATTAGAATGCAAATAACAAATCAAATAAGCCCTGATTATCAAAAGTTTCCAAAAAGTATTATTTGTGTAATTTGTGTTCTTTTATTCAGTTTTGACACACTCTTCTTATTATCTAATTTACAGTATTAAATGCACGGATTCTTGAAGAATTTGTGGGGAACATAATTTAATTCCATAATTTGATCTGATCAATAACTACTCCCTCATCTAATGCTTTTATTTTTAGAAGATGTTTGCCTGAAGAAGATGGCACATGACTGGTTATACGAATAGCTTGATTCCGTAGATTATTCTCTTTCCACTCCTCACTTCTACCTTCGGTATGGTAATCTACAATTTGCGGCTGTTCATCATCTATTGATACGGAGTATCTGATAGCACTCCCATTTACCGGATGATTCGGAGCCAGAGCCACTTCAACCCAGAGAGTATCTGTATTCATCGCTTCGAATGGGTAGCTAACAGTGCTGTTCAGTGGTAGACTAATGGCTTTACGTTCGTAACCTAAGCCATGAGAAATAGGCTCATCTCCTCTATATTCATGGTATCCTGCTCCGTTGAATAGATAAAGTGGAGTTTTTTCCTGCATTAAAGGAGTGACTGCAGTTGTGTGCGGCACTCTATCAAACACAGGTAGTTTCCGGGGTTGGTGGTTCATGATGTATTGCCACTTACCATTACTCAGTTTATTATAGTTTGTAGTCAGAGAAACAATTTCATCAAAAGCCGAATCACTCAATGACCAGTCAACTTTCCCATGACGTGCTAATTGTCCATAGAGATGTTTATAATTCATTTCAGCAGCACTGCGTACAGGATATTCGATAAGTTGGAACCATGTGCTCTGTTTCTCCGGAGAGATCTTTTGTGACAATTCTTGTACCTTCTTTGAAATAGCTTTGTAATCTTGAATACGCCGATTAATATATGCTTCACTCCATGGAAGATCGGACACGACTTTGTATATAGGGTCTTTCTCTTCTGTCCGTGTATAACCCATGTATTCGGGTTTACGGATATAGGCTAAACGGTAGTATTCGTTCATAACCGGAAGCAACTCTTTGGCATTTTGTTCTCCAAACTCGCGACTCAACCATGCGTACAAGTGCTTGTCTAAGCCTTTCATATTATTCTCAATGGCGTTAATATCCCATGCCATATCCAGAAATAGTTCTGTCAGGTATTCGGCAGGTTTAATATCGCCAACATTGAGTATCCACATATCTTTTGCACCTTTATCATAGGCCAACTTCATTTGTGTATACAATTGTGCAGGATGGTTGGTAGCCAGCCATAAGTAGTCGTGCGGGCGTCCCCAATAGGAAACATGGTAATAAACACCGTTTCCTCCTTTACGGTCACATTCTTTAGCAGTAGGAAAATGACGAATATAGCCATAATTATCGTCACACCATAGTAGACAAACGTCTTCTGGAATCTCAAGCCCCATATTGTACACATCGAGTACTTCTTTATAAGGGATAAACACTTGTGAAACTTCTTCTACGTTGGAATTGATATATTTTGCTATCATTTCCCGCTGGTCTTTAATGACATTTGTCAATACATCTTTCTGTTCTTGTAAAGTATTTGCTCCCAACATCTTACTGTCATGTACACCACGTATGCCTAATGTATAAATATTATCTGATCCGGTGAGCGTTTCCACACGTTCCTCCCAGAATTTGAGTACATTCTCTCGGTTACCCACATAGTCGTAAATGCCTTTCCCTGCGATTTTCCACTCGGCAAATGTATTGCGCATCATAGGTTCGCAATGTGATGTACCTATAAATATTCCATATTCATCTGCCATTTCTTTATTGCCGGGAGTAAGATAGAACGCTACGGAACAGTCGTGCATGGCAGGCCAGAAGGTATTTGCACGTAAACGTAAAATCAGCTCGAATATACGGGCATGAGTTTGAGGTCCAATCTGACCTTTTATTTCGGACGGTTCATTCGTTTTATAACTCCACGGCATCAATCCCCAATCTTCATCGTTGACAAATATACCACGACGGGCAACGGAAGGATATTTCACACAGTTAAAGCCATTCTTGAGTGTAAAGACCTTTTTCTGCTCCACATGTGAATCTGCCCACCATTTCCATGGAGATACACCGATCATTCGCGATAGTTCGAGAATGCCATAAGCAGTACCACGTTTGTCACTGCCTAATATATATAAGTTGCGGTCTTTTACTTGGATAGCAAACCCTTCCTCATGGGTATGCAAGTCCTTAACCGTTTCCGACGCTATCATTTTTTCGGCAAGACTATTGTTACCGAGGGTTCCGATGTAAATCTGTGCATGTTCATCTTGGAAAACCTCTCCACCAAATACCTGCTGATAATCTTTCGCAAAAATATTCAGTGCAGTTTGAACAACTTGAGCTTCATCAGGACTCATTGATACACTTAAATCGGTCTGATTCCGAAAAACAAAATCCGATGAAGAACAGGCTGAGAAAAGCAAGCAGAATAAAATATTTAACATTAAGTTTTTCATATACATGGCTATTTAGAGTTTATTTTAATAGTAGATGGCTTCATTCCCTCGGAAGTAACAGTCAGCTCAAACTGCCCCGGTTGGTAATCTGAACGAAGAATAACCATTGCACGTCCATTGAATAGTGTTGGGGTTAGTGACCGGAAGCTGTGCATATCATTGGGAGAAGCTGTTCCGGATGCTATAATAGCAGATCCACTACCTTTTGATACAATCTGGATTTTGCGCTGTGAATCATAGACCACATTTCCTTTTTTATCTACCAGTTCAATCAGTACATACGACAGGTCTTGTCCGTTTGCCGAAAGTTTGGTTTTATCGGCTGTTAAACGCAATGCTGCAGCCTTGCCTATTGTTGCTAAAACCACCGATTTACCTTCTTTATTATTATTTACTTCAACAGCTTTTAATGTTCCTTTTTCGTAAGGCACCTCAAATGAAGCTATATATAATTCATTAACCGCTTTTTCCTCTATCAGCGTATGATTGAGGTATAACCTTACTTGGGGAGCGCGGGTGTACACATTCACTTTCATCAGTTTATTTTCCATGCCGGGAAATGTCCATGAAAGTTGCTCTTCGGGCCAGCCCCAAAAACTTACTTTACGTATTTTACCTTCAGCAACAGGAACTTCAACTGCCATACTGATACTACACTTACGCCACAAGATATCCCGATAGTAAGACTGTGGCTTCTTAATACCTAACAGGTCAATATCACCACACCAACCATTGAACCAAGGCCAATCCATAAACTGATGAACATTTTCTTCTGGTTCAATTTCAAGAGAATTTCCTATTCCCGACTCCCCGAGGTAATCCATGGCTGTCCAGATGAAGTCTCCGATAACATAAGTGTGTTTCTCCACTTTGTCCCAGTTCTGCGACGCTTCGGTAGCTACGCTTTCGCTCCCAAACATAATGCGTTGGGGAAACTTTTTATGATCCTCTTCGTAAAACCTCCACATATAGTTATAACCTGCAATATCAAGATGGTAAAATGCATTATCCAGCGGAAGCATTTCGGTCCGGTCTTTATTCCAGTATTTATTTACACCGGCAGTAACTGGACGGGTATGATCGTATTTTAGTATTTCGTTTTTCAAGTATCCGGCTGTATTCTTTCCTTCCTCGGTAATACGTTCACGAATTTCATTACCAATACTCCACATTATTACCGACGGATGGTTGCGGTCTCTAAGAACGAGATTCCGTATATCTTTTGCACTCCATTCGTCAAAGTATAGATTATAATCCTGAGGATTTTTCTTTCCGCGCCATTGATCGAAAGCTTCGTCAATGACCAACATACCTACACGATCGCAAGCCGACATAAAACTTTCCGACATCGGATTGTGAGAACCTCTAACAGCATTATATCCATTTGCTTTCAAAACTTCAATCTTCCGTTCTTCTGCACGATCGAAAGAGGCTGAGCCAAGCAAGCCGTTATCATGGTGCACACAGCCTCCTTTCAACTTCATTTTAATGCCATTCAGCTGAAAACCATTTTCAACGGAAAAGGAGATAGTGCGAATGCCAAATGGAATGGTTATTTCATCCAATCGGATGCCTCCTTTCCATAAACTAATTCTGGATGTATATAAATCAGGTGTATCAACCGACCAAAGCTTAGGATTTTTGACCTGAAAATGGAATGGTATTTCAAGGGTATCACCACTGGTCACTTTAATGCTTTGAGCAACTTTGGATACGGGCTTTCCGGCAGGAGAAATAATTTCGATATGCACATCGAAATTCGCTTCGTTTTTTTCTCCATTAATAACGGTGGTCATTAGTGAAAGATCGGCTTGCTTGTTAGCAATCTGATTGGTGGTAATAAAAGTTCCCCAGTCATCAATGTGTGAAACAGACGTACGAATCATCCAGACATGGCGATAGATACCCGATCCGGTATACCAACGGGAGTTCTTGCCTTCGTTGAGTACTCTTACGGCAATCACATTTTCTTGCCCGGCAGGATTACAGTAGGGAGTGATATCAAAACGGAAAGTGGTATAGCCATACACATTATAATATGCTTTTTTCCCATTTATCCAGATTTCAGATTGATTGAATATGCCTTCGAAATAAAGTTCGTGTCTTTTGCCCGTATCTTCGGGTGAGATAACAAAAGTTTTACGATACCAACCTTCGCCACCAATAGTTTGTCCTGTAGCAGAACCACCCGGGCTCTTTTTACTAAAAGGGCCAATAGTTTCGCCAGGGATTTGCTCTTTTAAAGGTTCAATACTCCAATCGTGAGGAAGGTGTAGCAACCGCCATGAAGAATCATCGTAATCGGGTTGTTCGGCATTTACCGCATTGCCCAAATAAAAACGCCATTCGCTATCGAAAAGCTCTTTTCGTATACTCGACTGAGCATTAGAAACAAACGTACATAATAAAAGTACGAATAGAAAGCAAATTAAGTTTCTTGCTTTCACAGGATAGATGTAACTCATTGGATATGTATTTAAGATTAAAATTACTATGCTGCAAAAGTGAGGATACCTTTAAACATTAACTATCACGGAGGTTGAAAATACTGTTGCTCAGGTAACATTTATCAAGAAATCATGCGATACAGTACCCTTGGTTGTGCTTTTTTGTTTATTTTTGCGGAGATTATTATTGTTTTTCAGCATGAGGAAATTTCTACTATTTGTTTATTACTTGTTCGCATTTATCCATCTATTACCCGCTCAGGATATGGTTATTTCCGAATTGCCGAATCAGCATATGCTGCCTAAGAGTGAAATTAAGAATATCCATCAGGATTCGGAAGGATATATGTGGTATGGAACCGATGGGGGAGGTATTTGCCGTGATGACGGATATAGCATCACAGTGTTTCGCGCTGATTTCAATACTCCAGAACTTATGGAAGATAATAGTATTACGGCTATTACCGAAGATAGGGTACAACGTATATGGTTCGGTACCAAACGTGGTGCTTATGTTTTAAATAAAAAGGATTATCAGATTGAAGCTATAGCAGATGATGGTATCAAAAGTTGGGTTGTAAATGATATAAAAGGTACAAAAGACGGTTCCGTGTGGATTTCTACCGGCAACTACATCTATCGGTATAATTCGGATATGGAAAGAACTGGAGTGTACAATGTAGAATGGAAAGGAGTAACCAAAACCGTTTATAAACTATATGAAGACCGTAAAGGTACTTTATGGCAATTGCAAAGAAATGGAGGACTATTAAAATATGATTCCAAGAAAGATGAATTTATCGAAGTAGAATGGCCGTTTAAAGAATGGCCATCATCTATATATGAAGATTATGCTGAATCTGTATATTGGATAGGCACATGGGGTAACGGCATTATACGGTTTGATCCGGAAGAAAAAGACCCAAATAAAGTCTTCACTATTCAACCTGAAACTATCGTTGGGAAAGAAACTTTTGGGAAAGAAGTTACCAGTATTATTCTGGATTCCGTAATGAATTATCTTTGGGCAACAACTATGGATGATTTGTATGTGTATACTTTGCAAGACGGAATACTGAAGCAACTAAGCATATCCGCATCTTTTCCGGGAAAGAAGAAAATGCTGAATGGTGTGTTTACAGATCATAAAGGCAATATCTGGGTACTTGGCCATTATCCACACTCATTTATTATCTCCTTTCAGAAGAATAATATTATAAAGTATCCAGTTAATTCCTCTGAATTGCCACTTATTCCTTTCAAACTTGTATATGATGATGGCTATTACTGGTTTTGGCAGAATCGTTTTAACTTGTGTTTATACGATACTTATCGCGATGATATAACTGTTAATGAGGAATCTGGTTTACTGGCGTATTTCGAAGAGTCTATAAATCAAAAAGGTATTATTGCAACTAAAAATGATTCTATTGTGATGTTGATGCAGCATAATGGCAATAGGATTATAGAAAATGAATTATGCAGGATAAACACAAAGCCACATGAGAAAATTAGGACGCTTCATGAGGATGCATTTGGCAATGTGTGGATTGGAACTACGTATAAATTAGCACGGTATAATTTTGAGACAAAGAAACTAAGTGTAGAATGGGAGAATATAGGTAAAGTAAACAGGATCATTTCTTCGCGGGAAAGGAATGTTTATATAAATACCGAATTGAATGGCTTTTTAATATTGAATTCCGATGGGCGAAAAGACTCTATCCCCACACAAGAGAATTTTAAAAACATGGCAATAACCAGCGATGAGAAAGTCTATATCGGTAGCCAGCAGGGGAGTATTTATTGTTATGATTCCTCGGACAAGAGTTTTACTTCACAGACAGAAAGAATGGGGCTGACTGGTGATGCTATTCTGGATATGGAAACAGACAGGCATGATAACCTTTGGATCATAACCAATCAAAAAATAACGATATATGATAGAATCAAAAAAGCATTTCGTATTATTAGAAGTTCCACTCCTGAGGGATCGCTACATGATTTTATGTGCTCATTTAAAGATTCCGACGGCAGGATACATGTTGGAGGAATTGGAGGAATAATTGCTTTTCCTGTTGACTACAGCATAACATACAATAAAAAATCACCTGATATACATTTTACTTCCATTAAAATCAATGGTAATATCTCAAAAATACCAGGGTATAATAATCATAATGTAATTCTGCAGCCTCATGAAACAAATGTTGAATTATTCTTCTCCACATTAGAACCTCTTGAAACAGAAAATGTTTTCTACGCTTTTCGTTACAATGACCAAAAGGATTGGATGTATCTACCTGAAGGGCAAAATAGTATTTTTCTTAGTCGGTTGGTGAAAGGTAAATATACATTGGAGTTAAAAGCTATTGATGCCAACGGCATCTGGCAAGATGGGTATTTATCCATATTTATTCAACGTTTACCTGGATGGTACGAAACGACTTGGGCATATATTATCTATATATTTCTAACTGGTTTGATAATTTTCCTAATGCTATGGAAGTATCTGGGATATAGAAAGGAGAAGCAGGATATAGAGTTAAAGAGGCAAGTTGCGGATATGAAATCAGAGTTTTTCACGAATATAAGTCACGAACTTCGTACTCCTTTGACATTAGTAATAACTCCTCTTGAAACGATCATGAAAAAGGTAATAGATGCTGAAATCAGGCAAGAATTGCAAATCGTTAAGAGAAATGCGCATAACCTATTGGAGCTCATTAATCAACTAATAGATTTCAAGAGAATAGAAATTGAAAAAGAAAAATTGATATTGGATGAGACCGATATGAATGTTTTTCTATATTCTATTTTTGAAAACTTTCAATGGGTAGCAAAAGAGAAGAAGATTACGTTTAATTACCATACGGATGTATCTGGGTTAACTATGTCTTTTGACTTTGATAAAATGAAAAAAATAGCAAATAATCTCATATCCAATGCCCTAAAATTCACTGATGAAGGAGGTTGTGTAACTATATCGCTCCAGCAAATAGTAGATAATGAAAGATATTATGCTATGATAAGTATAAAAGATACAGGAGCCGGTATTTCTGAAGATGAGCTCCCATTCATATTTAATCGCTATCATCAGTCTGATAAATCAAGTAGTAATCATGGTATTGGTGTTGGATTGCATCTGGTAAATGAGTATGTAATGCTCCATCAAGGTACGGTAACAGTTCGGAGTGTCTTAGGTGAAGGCTCTGTTTTTACTGTTCGCATTCCAATCTATTCAGAAGGAAAGAAAAGAAGTGAGAAAAATAGCCTGCAAGCAGATTCCAGTAGAAAAAAAGTACTGATCGTGGAGGATAATTTGGAATTTCGTTCTTATCTGAGGAATGAATTAAGCCAATATTATACCATATATGAAGCTATAAACGGGAAAGAAGGTGAAAAGGAGGCACTTGCTAAAGATCCGGATATTATAGTGACAGATTTGATGATGCCTGAAATGGATGGCCTTGAGCTTTGCCGGCAAATAAAAAATAATATTCAGATATCTCATATTCCAGTTCTTCTACTCACTGCTAATAATAGTATAGAAAATGAAAAGAGGGGCTATAAAGAAGGTGCTGATGCTTATTTGAATAAACCTTTTGATTGGGAAATTCTACTATCGCGCATAAAATATCTTCTTGAGCAAAAGAAAGACCGTCAACAGGAATTCTTTAAGGCTGTTGTTTTAAGTCCTGAAAATATTACTATATCATCTCCGGATGAGAAACTTATGAAAAGGGCATTGGAGGTATTTGAGAAGAATATGGATAATTCTGAATATTCTATAGAAGAATTTAGTCGGGACATGGGAATGAGCCGAAACAACTTGTATCGCAAAATAAAAGCTATTACGGGGGAGTCTCCTACGGATTTTTTAAATAGTGTCCGTCTGAAGCAAGCAGCTGTATTATTGAAAGAAGGTCATATGAATGTTAATGAGATAGCTTATGCTGTCGGTTTTAGTACACATAGTTATTTTACGCAATCATTCAAAAAAATGTTTGGAGTACCTCCTAATAAATATAAGCAGTGATATATCTTTACGATTCTATGGATGTTCAAAAGAGGTATTTGTATCTTTATACCCCATCCACATGTATCTGTAGCGCTACTTCCAAAAGGGCTACACCATTTACCCCGGATAGCTACACCCTTTGGTAGGTAAGGCTACACCCCTTATCCCAAAGGGTGTAGCCCTGTTCAAGCCATGCTTATCGTTATTAAAAAGAAGGAATTATATTAAACACATCTCTCTCCTTTAGCATAGCAATTAAGTTGTTTCAAAACGATCTCCTCTTACTTGCTAACTACTGCACCGATATAGTGTATCACTTTTTTGCCTACTGGAGAAATATTTCTCCTCAATAGAGAAAGACACCCTCATGTTCCTTATAAGGGGACGTAATATTCTCCATGGAGGGACGAATTAGTATTTACTAAAAGAAGGGTTACTACTTTATCTTTGAAGATTAGTATTTATAATCAGTACCAATAAACGCAACCTGCTCAAAATCTTTCAGATTATGACGTATAATCCAATCAATATAAGTCATAAACATCCAAGCAGTATATTGATATCCGGCTGCATTAAGATGACCTCCCATGAAGTATTTGGTACGGAAATCATCTTCTTTACTATACGACGGTGCATATTTATATAAATCTATTACATATACATTTTTAAAGATATCAGCCATCCGGCGCACCACTTCATTGTATGCCTCATTAGTGGATTCCTCTTTAGGACGTGTAACAACAAATATCTTCGCATCAGGCTGTATACTCTGGATACGTTGTATGATTCCAGCATAACATCCTGTATAAGTCTGGGCATTTTTGGTATAATCATCTTTATTTATATCCGATTCCACATTACCAACCGGATGTTTCTTGTACGTATCATTCACTCCTAAAGCAATAATATATGCCTGTTTAGGTTCTGCCTTAGCATCTATATTGTTATTCCTATTTTTAGGATTATTCCAGAAACGCTCTATCCATCCCCTCGCCGTTTCTCCACCCTGTGAATAATTATCTCCTTTCGCTCCGGTTGCATAGCAAATGAATTGTCCCCAGGAATATTCATATAGATCAGCATATCCTTTACTTCCATCTGATTTATGATATTCATGTTCTCCACTACATAGAGAATCGCCTATAAATCCCCAAGAACGAAATATGGAGCAGAAACCCGGTCGCTGCGAAACTACGGCAATCGGATTTTCAAGAGTACCATTTCCATCTTCATTATTCGAAGCATAGCCTAAAACTGTCCCTGTGAATAGGAGTGTAACAACGATTCCTGACACCAATAATATTGGTTTAGCAATGTTTTTCATATAGTTCATTCTTATAATTTATTCGTTATTTCTTCAAGTACTGAAGAATCAAGCTTTACTTTCACTGCTGATCCTGCCTCAAACCCACCCAGAATATTTTTTGTTCCGGGCATCCCTTCACTGACAACAGGTTCATCTGTACCACCCACTATCGTAAACAGCGGTTACTTTCCACTTGCGAAAACACTTGCCATGGAAAAACGACCCATAACAGCAGCAAAAATAAGTTCTTCATATCGCTTACTTTTCTTTTATGATTTCAATTTCAGGTTTTAAAACATAATTCTATTTTATATCGTAAGAATTCAAAAAAATATAATCACATCAGAAACTATAAAAAATAAACCTTTACAGATTCCCTCTCAATGCTTTATCCGCACCTACATCTATCCCTTTCCATGCTTTAAGGTTTGTCCACTCCATATACGGTTCAGACCAAAAGGAATGTTGTGCCGGAAGACCTAAAGGCAGAAAGACTGCCGTGCACATATACAAACTCCCCGTATTTATATAAGCCTCGGACATTTCGATCTGGCTTCCGAAAAATCCGATTTTCAGCCATCCATTCTCATCGAAATTTACAGGCTGATCCAGTTGCCTATGCATTACAGCAGTGAGAGCACATCGTACCTGTGCTCCGGAAAGTTTTTTGGGAAGCATTTCCAGCAAGGATATTTGAGTAAGAGCGTGGAAAACACCCAAACGATAAACGATAGAGCGCCCAATTACCGGATAAGTAGCCTCCGGAGAAATCAGTTTTTCCAATTGCATAGCCATTCGTTGATGGCGGGTCAACTGTTTGCTGAGAAATTCACCCCCTTTCATATCATGCTTCTTCATAATATACAAAAGATCTGTCAACATAGGATGAATTACCAAACTATTGTAATAGTCTAAATGGAACTCTTCCCCATCTCCATACCACGCATCACCTTTATACCAATTATCGAGGAAGCGGTTCACACCATAATACAATCTTTGAGTATCATATTCATTCGTGAATTCCAATAAGGCAGCTTCTACCATAGAGGCAAAAAGCAACCAGTTACTTTCTTTAGGTTTTATTGTACGCGTTCGTTTCAATTCAGTTATTATACGAGATTGCGTTTCCGAATCCAAATTCCCCCATAACTGCCTGGGAGCCCGTAATAATCCTTGCGCCAGAAATGCCGCATCCACCAATGGCTGAGAATGACGGTTGTCGAATACCAGATAATCCGGTGACTGCGGATTGACCGCATTCCGCAGTCCCTGAACAGCAAGTTTTATATATTTAGACCTGATTTTCCCTTCTTTTGTATCTTCCGGGCCCAATTCCAGCCATGGAGCAATACCACAGATCGTTCTTCCTACGGCCTCCAGATAAGAAACATCCTTGCGTAGCGGATCATCAGACAGAGACTCAAACGGCATATTCTTCTTCAGAGTTCCTTCACTCAGATTCACCAACACAGGGTCAGCAATCTTCACTAATGTTTCTACCCAATATGCTCTATCTTCCCCTCCTGTAGGGTGGGCAAACAAGCCATTCGGCAAAAAGGAGGCTAATACAGCCAACAACCATACTTTAGTTTTCATTTTTTAGTTTCTTTAAGCGTAATAAAGCCTCAACATAATAATAATCCGCATACGTTAGAGGAACGTCTACCTCTGAGTTTTTATTATAGTTCCCCACACTATGCTTAAGAATAAAACCTCCATTGGTACCCGGTTCAGCAAGATATTCTGCCGAAGATAAAGACCGTATTTGTTCTTCTGCCAAACTCAGCCATCCAGCAGCTTCACTGCTCTTATCCAATTGGCAAAGTTCAATAAAAGCCGACGCCATAATTGCTGCTGCTGAAGCATCACGTGGTGCATTGGGAATATCCGGAGCATCAAAATCCCAGTAAGGTACCTTATCTTCCGGTAGATTAGGATGATTTTTAATAAATGAAGCCACTTTACGTGCCTGTTCCAGATATTCCGGTTTGCCGGTTTCCCTATACATCATTGTATAGCCATATAATGCCCATGCCTGCCCTCGCGCCCATACAGAACTATCCGAATAGCCCTGATGAGTTTGCTTTGCATGTGGCTTCCCTGTTATTGTGTCATAAGATATAACATGATAGCAACTATTATCCGGACGGAAATGATGAAGCAGAGTGGTTCGTGCATGAGTATTAGCAATGTCCATAAAATGTTCCTGATTCGTTTCTTTCGCTACAAACGATAACATTTCCAGATTCATCATATTATCGATAATGACAGGATACTGCCATTTACCGTTTGAGTTCCACGATTTAATAACTCCAACTTTTTCATTGAAGCGCGTAGATAAAGATTCAGCGCCAGTCTTCAGAACCTCCAGATAATGAGGATTACTAGTCAAACGGTAACCATTTCCAAAACTGCAATACAACATAAAGCCTAAATCATGAGTATTCGTCATTGTCTTCGCCTTTTCTACACGTGCAGTATACAGTTCCGCATACTTTCTTATTTCCGTCAACGAATCATTTTCATATAAATACCACAAGACTCCGGGGAAGAAACCGGAAATCCATGATTTATAGCCTGCAGTTTTCAGCTCATTGTTCGCATAAGTTCGCGGTAATATTTCCATTTGATTTTCCAGTTCTCCAGCCAAATAAATGGATTGCCGGGTAGAAATATCAAGTCCTCTCTGCACCACCTTTGACAGAGGCTCTTTTTTATCACAGGAAATGAAAAGCAGCCCCGGAATAATAACAAGATATATGAATAGTTTTCTCATAACAATATTTTAATCTTATTGATTCAAAGTTTCCAAAAATTCAACTTCAACAATTCTCAGTTCATTGTTTGTCTTCTCTCCACCTTCCGCTTTAAACAGATCGAGTTCTCCGGCTTTAGCTTCTACGACTTCTATAATCTGTCCAAAGGCATCCGAATCATGCGTAGCACCTTGCAAACGAATTGTTATTTCATCCGACCGTACCGGTTTGTCCACCAACAAATGAACATATCCTAAACTCCGATCGGTTTTTCCACTCCAAATTAAACTTTCACCTGCATATACTTCCAACGGATAAGAGCGCTGTCTCCAGCCCGTCAGTTTGATACAGATATCATCTATTTCAGCACGCCTTTCCAATTTATAAGTAATCCATGCTGTACTCAGTCTACCATCATTCTTCCATTCGCTTAGTTCATTGTCATCAAAGCTTTTCACTGCATCTTTTTGGTTAGTTCCTGCAATGACACTATCGACTCTCACATCTACTTTAGTTATCTTATAAGATGGAGTAGCAGGTGTTTCACCGCGATCAAAGCGAGAAGGTAATTGTCCGGCAGGGCAGAAAGTGCTCAGCCCGTCTTTTACCTCTACCGGCAATGTAGAGAACTCAATAGCAGCCGGTTCCAATCCCTTTGCTTCTGCCATTAACTTTATTTTCCCTGATTGATCCGTAGAGCGAATCATTACTCTGGTGATACCACACTCTACAGGGAGTTCTTTAGCCAGAACATAATTATCTTCAGCTTGGGCAATTCCTCCTCTCCATTCGGCAGGTCCCTGCAAGTCGAACTTAATCATATCATTAGCAAGCGGACAGCGATTTCCATTTTCATCAACCACTTCTATTTGAACCATAGCAATATCGGCACCATCTGCAAAGACACCATTCGGGCCATGCATCAAAGTCATTTTTAAGCGCTTAGGCTCTCCAATGGTTGAAATAGAATGTCGGCTGAGTTCTTGCATCTTTTCATCATACGACACAGCTTCAATCACTCCTTTTTCCCATTGTATGGAATCAAAAGTGAATAGGAATCTATAATCTTGTTTACCAAACCCTTTCGATTTGCCATTAACAAATAACTCCACTTAATCTCCTGATGAAACCACATAAACAGGTTTTATTACTGCCGGAGTATAATTCCAATGTCCTATAATATGGGTGTGATAATTTTCCACATCAACCCAACCATCCCACATTACTTTATGCGCAAAGTATCCATCTTTCGGAATTCTCAATGGATCAACGACTCCACTTCTCCGATAGTTTTCAGCACCACGACCATAAGTCTGAGTATCGGAGAATACAATCTTTGCGCCTCCTGAATTAACTCTACGTCCTGTTCCCGGGCGCTCACGCCACATATCATACCAACGACGGATAAACTCAATGGTTAACATATCCTGATTCTGGTTATAAGCCATTGCATTTTGTCCCTTATGTAAAGGACCTTCACCCTGTTTATGGAAAGGATAACTATACGCATCCCAATATTTACGTAAACCTTCATCCCGGCAATATTCTGTCTGAATCATCGGATGATGCTCACTCTTATTGATGTACAACATTTCGCCCCCATATTCTGCTTCACGGATATCCAACATTTCACGTGATCCGATCGCACGTCCTCCATGCGGATCATATTTATCCCGGATGGCAATCATTTCGAGCATGTGTTCGCGACTGATAGATTCATTTCCCGATTCGTAGAATATAATGCTCGGACTATTTCTCAAATAGATGATCACATCTCTCATCAGTTCCTTCCGTTGCTCCCAACGTCTGCCTTCAACATCTCTCTCAGCATCACCGGCAGGTAACATCTGAATAACCCCGGTTCTGTCACAAGACTCCACATCCTGTTTCCAAGGAGTGACATGCATCCAGCGAAACAGGTTTGCATTATGCTCTATCATTAAACCATTCGAATAATCACTCATCCAAGGAGGCACAGACATTCCAACTCCAAGCCACTCATTGCTCGATCGTTGTGCATACCCCTTAAATTGTATGACTCTATCATTCAGCCACACTTTCCCTTCTCCAAAACGCGTTTTACGAAAACCTGTTCTGGTGACTACTTCGTCTACAACTTCATTATTTACGATAAGTTTCGTTTTTACATCATACAAATAACCATATCCCCAACTCCAGAAATGAAGATTATCGAGTGGAGCCGATGCTTTTATAGTTACTGTCTCCGCTGGTTTTACCGTAGTCTGATTTCCCCGGAAAGTACTGACCAACTTACCATTATAATCCAAAACATCCACCTCATAATTAACATCCAAAGGTTTCTTATACTCATTACGTACTTCTGACTCTACATTCACAATGGCCTCACGATTTTTCACTTTAATGTTCGAAGCATACACATATACTCCCGTAGTCTGTAGATTGCTGTATAAAGGTAAAGTCTGATATAATTTACCTGTTATATGTAGCCATACATTTTTAGGAATTCCACCATAATTGGCATTAAAATTCCGGTCATTCCATTGGAACAAACTGCCTGTTGCACGTTCCTTATATCTCCAATCATTATCTATTCTTAAAGCAATAACATTTTCTCCACCAAAATTCAGATATGGAGTCAAATCAAAGCCTACCGCCATCACGCCATTTTCATGCAAACCAATATGTCTTCCATTCAGATAAAAGTCTGCAGCTTGACGTACCCCTTCAAATTCTATAAAAACTTTCTTTCCTCTCGCTGTCCTAGGCAATTTAAAATGTTTCCGATACCAAACAATTGTATCGGTCATATCTTTTATGTTAACCTTAAATGCTTCATCTTCATTAAAAGCATGAGGTAAAGTTATTCTCTTCCAGTTCTTATCAGGAAAATTCACCTTTTCAGCTCCTTCAATATCTCCAACATGCAAGAACCATTGAGGATTAAAATTATACTTCTCACGTACTCCATTATTAGCGACAATGGAAATCGGAAGTGATACTAAAATCGCTAGGAAAATTAATCTAAAACAAAAATTTTTCATGGTATAATTCTATAATATAAATATGTTGCAAACATAGCAATGCACATAAAAGACAGCAATGTAAAATCGGACAAAAACATAGATAAATTGTGTTTCTCAACGCTATTGAACCAAACGAAGTGGAGTTAACGTTACAACACCACAAAGTCCGGACTGCTTCGGTTCCCAATTCTCCGCAGAAAACTTACCGTCCTTTCCTACATTTTCCTTCCGCCTTGCATTAAAGTTAGTATTATAGAATTTCCTCCACTCAATACCCTTTTTATCAAGATTGGCTATGCGGTTAGCCATCAAATTTGAAACCCTAATTTTAAGTTTACTATCCTCTTTCAGAAAATTTCCGGGAATTTCAATACAGTAAGGAGTGTTGATAAGAGTTCCAATGTATGTATCATCCACATAAACAGAAGCACTTTCATGCACTTCTTCCACACTTAAAAGCCAAGCTGAAGCTTGAGCTGGCAATGTAGGAACCTGTGTTACATATTCTGCAGTACCAGAAAAGACTTCGTATTCAGAACCATAAGCAGTCCAAGATTCAAGCTGTCGAATCGTTTTTGAAGCCGGTAATTCCGGACCGCCTTTCACAAAAGTCAGTGTCCAGTCTCCCTTAACGCTTACCGGATCTCCGTTTTCTTTATAATAAGGATAAATTTCCCCATTTACCTTCCTCTGGAAAGTCTCTATAACCAAAGACTCATCAGGTTTCATTTGAATATAGATTTCATGTTTACCCTCATCTTCCTTCATCTTTGCATAACCTGCTACACCACTCATTGGATTATATAAGGCAGCAGAACGATAATCTGCATTAAGTGTAATCCACCCGTCAAATGCTTCTTTTGCAGGATTCTTAATAAAATAATAAAAATCACCATTATCCTTTATGCGACGGATACATTGTAAACCGGAAGCTACAATCTTCTCCGACTTTACCTCCGCCTTATCCACTAATGCAGATAAGTCATCTGACAAAACAATCTTTCCTTTTCCATAAGAAGCCATACGTACATTACCTTTCCCGGTAAACGACAGTTGTTCTTTAAGATTATTCAATCGTTTTTCGGCCATCCCCATATCAGATAATCCGGGAACACCCGTTGGAAGAATTTTATGGAATAATATCGTAGCCCCATCATTGGCCAGATTCATCAGTTTTTCGAATGTCTCCACAGGAATCAAATGAGTTTCAGGTACAACAATCGTTTGATAATCATTCCCACCTGTAGATAAAACCGTCTTTTTATAAGTTACATCGAGCAATTGCTTATCTGATATGGCATCCCATGAATAACCGTTTTCCGTAAAGAAATCCCCACATTGTTTCATTGACAATTCATTGAAAAGATGACCGGAATCGAAATGGCTCAACATACCTCTTTTCCTGGGTACAGACCATAAATCGGCAATAGAAAAATAAAGTAGAATATCATTAGAGGGTTTACCAGCCTGCAAAAAACTTTGTGCCCGGGCTATATATTGGTTTATCGCTCCAAAATCTTCCCAGAAACTATTAGCTGGGGTAAAATGTACGGCAGCATAGAAAAGCCATCCGGGCCACAAGGCATCCTGAGGAGAATATGCAGTGCCATGATAAAATATATGATTGACTCCAGCTAACAGGAATTTATCAACATTCGACTTCACCATTCCCAAAGTAGATTCAAAATGCTCACTCAACCATGTACACGTTTCCGAAGAAACCAGCTTCTTGCCTGTAACATGCGCCGCCGATGACGCACTTTTCAGATTTACAATATCATTTCCCTCTATTTCCGGGACATCACTTGCCGCATATAAATCGAGCACATTAGCAGGAGAACCATGTGCTTGATTTCGGATTCCCTTTCCTTGCCCGGCTGCCCATTGTTGCCAGTTTTTGGTATACTTATCAAGCAAGAGTTCGCTGATAGTCATGCGATAGTCATACAATACTCTGCTATTCATCTCCGATGTATCCAAACCAAGCAGGGCCGGTATATATTCTTTCAAATCATATCCTTGGAGCTTCTGAAATTCTGCAAAAAATTCAGGCGTCCAGTTAGATTCTCCCGAAGCATCATCCACTTCATACGAGTCATTAAAATAATATCTCAGATAGCTTAAATCTTTTCCTTTAAAAGCTTCATCAAACTTATTCAAATAAGTCTTTAATGCATCTTCTGAAAAATGATCTATCACCAGTCCTTCTCCACCCGGACCGGAACGTTCTACCATTTTTCCATGATCACCCTGAAATAGTGCACAAATCATCCATTCGCCTTCAGGAGCAGTCCATGCAAGTTTACCTTCAATTACTTTATCTGTCAGATCTATAACCTCCTTGAAGCCGTTCTCTGAGATTCTATTAACCGTTACTGCCAGTAGCGGAAGCTCTTTTTCATAACGAACTTGATCAAAAGCATATTCCTGGCGCGGTTGATTGGCTGCTAAGGGAAATCTCACGTCTGTAGTTTGCAGTTTCCTATTACTTTGCATACGCACTAATGGCTGTTGCTTATAAGAAATTACATCTGTTAGTGTTTGTCCGCCTTCCAATCTATACACTTTTGAACTCATGTTTTTGGAAGCCTTACTCTCATCAATCCAGGGACCTCCGAAAGGCCATCCTGAAGCATTAGCAAGATCCACTCCCAACCCTAACCGCTTCGCTTCCCGAAGAGTATAAGTGAAATGTTCGACCCATTCAGGAGACAAGTATTCTACAAACTGATGTTCAGTTCCACGAACCCCATATATAGGGGTTATTTCAACTCCACCAAGTCCAGCCTCCTGATACGCTTCAAGTGCAACATTCAAATCCTTTTCATTAACGGCACTACCCATCCACCACCAACGAGTCCACGGTTTCATTTCCGGTGTAATCGTCGGCCATTCTACTTGTGGTTTCTGCACCTCACTACAACCACACAGATTGACCGCTACTAACAATACAGTAACTGACTTGATGATTCTTTTATTGAGTCCAAACATATCTAAGACGGTTTAAATGACTACTGTACTAATTCCGCAACAATTCCTTAAAACACTATTTCAGCCAAACGCGTATACATTTCCCTACCCAAATGCTCTGCCGATTTCTTATTAAAATGAAGTCGGTCATTCAATAGCTCCGCATCAGACATATCTATCAAATAAGCATTTGGATCTTCTTTTTCCAAGCGGCGCATACCTGCTTCCACCTCACTGCTATAAGATTTATTACTTCTGGCAACTGTGCCGAATATAAAGGGAAGCTTCGAATAATCCTTGCCTGTTTTCTGACTTAAATGTGTGCGCACATAAGTAACTACAGCCTTCAAATTATCATAATAATCTTTTCCCTTACCTTGGTCACTCTCTCCCTGATGCCAAAGAAAAGCATCAATGTGATACCCTTCTTCCAACTTCGAAAGAGTTTGATCAATACAAATATCTATTTCCTGAATAAATGACAATAACAGCGATCTTCCTCCCTTAGATGTCGATTCAGTTTGAGATAGCCATTCAGGATCTGCCGACCAATATCTTCCTTTTACAGAATCATAATTAGGAGCAATAGAGGTTCCGCCAACTGCCCATTTAATCACATAAAATTTATCTTTTAATAACTGTTCCAGCCAATAATAAGTCACAGCATCATAGGCCCACAAGTTATTTCGCTCACTTCGCGCAGCCCGGGGCCAAAAAGGGATGAATTTTCCTTCCGGATCATTCTGTGCAATCCGGCAATAAGAATATGCCCCTTCGGAATACTCTACAGTATCTTTTGCCAATGCTTTAATATAATCTGGTAAGTCCTTATTTGAGGTCCGTCCGTCAGTATTCGACTGACCTGCTGCAATAATTACATGAACCGGTTTGGAAGCAGCTACATGACAACTACTTACAACAAGGATAAACAACCAAATAGAATACATCATCACTTTTTTCATAAGACTTTCATTTTTAGTTTTATGTCTGCTGATTCTTACATATCATAACAGACATGTTCTTTATGATTTTACTTATTTAAGATTTACTTCTATCACACCTCCATAAGGATTAAAGTCGAAAACGGCTTTATCTGTATGAAGTTGCACAGGCAGTTTCTTCCCATCTTGTCTGACGGAAATCTTTTTTATCTGCTTTCCTTTAATAACCAGCGTCAACGGTTCTATAAATAACTCCTTATCCAAAGTCAATTCCGGAGTTATTCTTAAATGATTTTTTTCACATACAATATCCAACTGAGTCGCTCCCTTTTCTTCAACATAAGCTGCCACTTCACAGAATGTCCCAACCCAAATTCTATCCTCCTTTGCTTTTACTTGATCCAAATGATCCCAGAAGCGTTGTGGATTACGAAAAGCATCATAACCATAGGTCAGACCATGCGTCATCCCTACCCCCCAATCATTAGTTTCTATTAAAGTATTTACCCAGGCTTCCAGATTCTGAGGAGTAGATTTACTACCGATAGAACGTTGTTTGGTCCTTGTACCTACCCGGTTCTGAACTGCAATCCTCTTAGCCTCTTCTTTCTTATTGTTATTAGGATACACAAAAGTACGGGGCACGACTCCTGTATTGGCAAAGATGGCACTATCGTTCTTATAAATATCTTCTCTGATTTCCTCTAACGGGAATCGCGCAAAATTCTTATGTTTCCAACCATGATTTGATATCTCATGTCCTCTGTCCGATAAGTCTCTCACTTGCGACCAGCTCATCCTCGTGGTATCAGTAATTAGTCCACCATCGCTATTAATCTTAGAACCATTAATAGCAAATGTCCCCCGGAATCCCCTTTTCTCAAACTGAGGAGCAACCAATGAATATTGTTCTGCCAAACCGTCATCGAATGTATAACTGATAGCACAAGCCTTATCACCTTTGTACGGAGCAATAGCCAAAGTATAGTGTTTTTTTAAAGCAGTCTGAACAATAAGAGTGTCTTGTCCACTCATGCAGTAATGAATTACCCCCTTCTTTGTGAAAGTTATCTGTTTGGCATTTACCGGCATCCCAATACCCAGTGCAAGCAAAATCACGAATAGCTGTCTCATATCCTCTATTTTTCAATAATATTAAAATGTATCGCAAACTTAGCACCATATAAAAAAAGAGGCAATGTAAAAACAAACAAAAACATAGAAAATCGTGCTTTTCATCAACTCCCAGTACTTCCAACCCTTACTGGGACACACTTGCTCCATACCAACACCGTACTTTCTCCGTGTAGAGGTACCTCTGAGTGGAGAATGTACGGAGCAAGTACGCTTCGGATACGGTTCAGGTATGGGCAGGGTAGGAATACCGTACAAAAACAAATATTACATGCATCTGTACATACCTCTATATAATAAATGGTGCAAATGCCCTACTTTAGCGGTGATTTTTTCAATAGAATTCATAGAGATCAGATGACAATTAATAATCAATACTTTAATTATATGAAAAGAAGATATACCTTTTCCCTGCTCTTGTCAGGAGCACTTCTTTTTTCGTGTGCACACCCCCGACTGGATACTAATAACTTTGAATGGGGAGCAATCCCTCAACAACCGGACTTCTCTTGGACAGAGAATGTAGGTAGCCGGCAATTACCGGATAGTAGTACAGTGGTATCCGCTAACTCTTTCGGTGCTGTTGCCGATAGTACGGTTCTTAGTACAGATGCCATTCAAAAAGCAATAGACAGTTGCGCACTCTCCGGAGGAGGAACCGTTACGCTGCAACCGGGTTATTATCTGACAGGAGCACTCTTTGTCAAAAGCGGGGTTAATCTGCAAATAAGCAAAGGTGTGACCCTGATAGCCTGTTCTGATATCCATTGTTATCCGGAATTCCGCTCACGCATTGCAGGTATTGAGATGGTATGGCCCGCAGCAGTAATAAATATCATCGGCGAAGAGAAAGCATCTGTCAGTGGCGAGGGGACTCTGGATTGCCGGGGTAAGATATTTTGGGATAAATACTGGGCTATGCGGAAAGAATACGAAGCGAAAGGTTTACGCTGGATTGTGGATTACGACTGTAAGCGTGTCCGCGGTATCCTCGTTGAAAACAGTTCGGACGTCACTCTAAGTAATTTCACATTGATGCGTACCGGTTTTTGGGGATGCCAGATTTTATACTCTGACCACTGTACAGTAGACGGATTAATTATTAATAACAATATTGGCGGACGTGGACCCAGTACGGATGGCATCGATATCGATTCGTCCACAAATATCTTGATAGAAAACTGTGAAATAGACTGTAACGATGATAATATATGCCTGAAAGCGGGTAGAGATGCTGACGGTTTACGCGTGAACCGCCCTACAGAAAATGTAGTGATACGTAATTGTACAGTCCACAAAGGCGGAGGGCTCATCACCTGCGGTAGTGAGACTTCCGGTGGCATACGAAATGTGCTGGCTCATGATCTCAAAGCATTCGGCACATCAAACGTATTGCAATTGAAAAGCGCCATGACACGCGGTGGAATCATTGAGAATATCTATATAACACGCGTAGAAGCTAAAAATGTCCGTCGGATTTTTGGTGCCGACCCTAATTGGAACCCTAAATATAGCTATAGTACACTTCCCGAAAATTACAAAGGCAAAGAACTCCCCGAACACTGGAAAGTTATGCTTACACCAGTAATACCTTCCGAAAAGGGATTCCCTCACTTCCGAAACATATACTTATCCCAAGTGAAAGCGAGCAATGTTCAGGAATTTATTTCTATTTCGGGTACAAGCGACTCTTTACGCTTAGAAAATTTCTATCTGCATGCTATTGAAGCACAAGCTCAAAAGGCAGGAATGATCCGCTTTACACGGAATTTCAACGCTACAGGAATAAAGCTTGCAGTACCGGAACCTTGTTCTATGCTGTTAGAAGAGAATGAACAGAATAATATCCGGATAGAATACATGAAAACAGCCAGCAATCAAAATACTGTTGAGAATCAAGCTAATTAAAGTATAGCCCCTTTATATCGTATGGCTCTTGCTGGATAATACATGATCCAACAAGAGCCATAATCATATATTCCCCCCTTCTTCCACACATTAACACATTTTAGTTTTATTCCTATAGGGAGTTCTTTCACCGCCCCTGTCTTTAACTATGAACTATAGACTAAACTAAATTAAAACAGTATGAAACAACTTTGTAAACAAATGGCGGGAGCTGCAGCTATTCTCTTTATCCTTGCCGCATGCAGTGAAAACAATTCCAATTATCCCGAAGAGTATGTAGGCTTTGACAAGACTACCAAGAATTATTCATTCGACAGAAGTAAAGATGTTGAAGAGTTCGACATTAAAATTATCGCCGCAGAGAAGAAAAAAGAAGACCGGGAAGTCCTTATCAACGGAGTAAGTATGCCAGGACAAACTGTCGTATTCAGCATCGAGGATAAAAAGGTTATTATTCCTGCAAAAAAGAAATCTGCCAATCTGCGTGTGAAAATCTATCCGAAGAAAATAAAAAATAAGGCAGAGTTTCGTATCGTCTGTATCCCGCAGGACAAGGAAGCAAAAAGAACACAAATCACGGTCTACCTGGAACCCAAATAACCTGAACCTGACTTTCACTATAATAAATAACGAGAATGAATCAGCAAAAGATGCAAATTCTCAAATAAAAAAGAATTTAGCGTAGGGAGTTTTTTCATTTTAACTGTCTTTATAGGAAAGAAAGATGAAGAACATGGAACAAGATTTTGAAAAAATACTCAATAAACTCGTAGCCTCCACCCGTTCGCCGAGAGGAAAATTTTCCAAAGCTAACAGTTGGATACTTCTTGAAAAACGGTTACCACGTCTGCAACGCCGCATCCTTTCATTGCGCACTATGGCGAGTGCAGCCGCCGTTGCCGTACTTTGCGTACTGGGATGGTGGGCATACTATATGTTCGCCCCGGTACCATTGCAAACCGTATCCACATTGGCAGAAACACGTAGTATAACGCTACCCGACCAAACAGAAATTGTACTGAACCGCTACTCTACTCTGACTTACCCTGAACGGTTCAGAGGAAAAGAACGGAAAGTACAATTGCAGGGTGAAGCTTACTTCGAAGTCAGTAAGGATGCGGCACACCCTTTCAAGGTGGAAGCCGAAGCGGTTATAGTACAAGTTTTGGGTACTCATTTCAATATCGAAGCCTATCCCGAAGATGCGCAAGTTAAAACAACGTTACTGGAAGGTTCTGTTGCTGTCAGCCTCATCGGTAAAGAAGAAGAACACCTGGTACTCTCACCTAACGAAAGTGCCATTTACAATAAGGATAAAAAAAACTTAACTTTACATACCGAAAAGGATGCATCGGAAGAGATTGCCTGGAGAAACGGAACACTGCTCTTTAAAAGTATTCCTCTGCAGGAGATTGTCCGGCAACTTTCCAATGCATTTCATACGGACATTCGTATAGAAGATGCTGATTTGCAGAACTACCACATGACGGCTACTTTTTCCGATGGTGAAACATTGGAAGAAATCCTTTCTTTGCTTTGTCGCAACCAAAAGTTTGGATACACAAAAACGAATGACACTATAACGATCACACAAAAATTAAACTAGAATGAAATCCTCTATCTGCTCACCCCGCACCATCAGGAAATTATTCCTGGTGGGAGCGGTTCTCCTCTCGACCTGTACTCTACAAAGTACGCTCGTATTTGCCACTTGTGTTTTACAGACCAACCCTTCGCAAACGCGTTTTAGTATTAAACTACAAAATGCTACGCTGGAAGAGTTTGTAAAACAAATGGAACAAAAAACCGGTTATAGCTTCATCTATGGAGAAGAAGTACGCTTGAATAGCCGTATCACATTGGCTGTCCGCGATCTCACTATCAATGAAATCCTGCGGAAGGCTTTTGAAATGCAGCCTATAGGCTTCGAAATATCAGGAAAACATATTTTGCTACATAAGCGGCCCATGCCGCAGAAAACCGTAAGCCGACGGTTCACGATCAGCGGATACGTGACGGACGGAGCGTCTTCCGAGACGCTGATTGGTGCCAATGTCCTCGATAGTCGTCAGCGTGTGGGCACTGCCACCAATCCTTTCGGTTTCTATACCCTCACCTTACCTGAGGGAGATGCAGAATTAAGTTTTTCGTATTTAGGGTACGAAACACGGCACAGTTCGTTCCCGCTAAACCAAGACACCGTGCTCAATATTCGCCTGAACACTAATAACGAACTGGCAGAAGTGATCATACTTTCGGATAAAAAAGAAGCCGGCATCCAAGCCACCGCCATGGGTGCACATGAGATTCCCATGGCACAAATACAACATACACCCGCTGTACTGGGGGAGGCTGATATATTGAAAACCATCCAGCTAATGCCAGGCGTACAGGCAGGAACCGAAGGCTTCTCCGGTTTATATGTACGTGGTGGAGGACCGGATCAGAACCTGATATTGCTGGACGGTATTCCGGTATATAATGCTGACCACCTATTAGGTGTCTTCTCTATCTTCACACCCGAAGCTGTGAAAAAGGTTACACTGTTCAAGAGTTCTTTTCCGGCACGCTACGGCGGACGTCTTTCGTCTATTGTAGACGTGCGTACCAACGACGGGGATATGAAACGTTATCATGGTGCACTGAGCATAGGTACACTCACTGATAAAATACATCTGGAAGGACCTATTATCAAAGATCGCACTTCTTTTTCGCTTAGCGGACGTACTACACACACTGCTTTTATGGGAAAAGCTTTCAGTAGTGACGGTGATGAGTTCAATTATTACTTCTATGACCTCAATGCCAAAGTAAACCATAAGTTTAATGATCGTAGCCGGCTTTTCCTGAGTTTTTATCATGGGAAGGATCACTATCACTATAACTTCAAAGAGAGTTACGGTACCAGCGATTGTTATGAAAGCAAAAATGGGCTGAACTGGGGAAATACAATCGTTGCTGGACGCTGGAATTACGTATTTACCAACAAACTGTTTAGCAATACAACCGTAGCTTTCAACAGTTATCGCATGATCTTAAAAGGCAGAGCAAAAGAAGAAAATATCTACTCTTCATCACAGTCCTACTTCTATCAATACGATTCTGAGTATCGTTCGGGAATCCGTGACTGGAGTTTCCGGACTGACTTCGACTATACACCTATTCCTTCACACCACATAAAGTTTGGTGTAGAATACCTATACCATACCTTCCGTCCGGAAACCAATACTTCAAAAATGAAAGAAGAGGAAAATGGTGTAACTGAACAAGATACCTTATATAACAGTATTTCAAACAGTTACCTGCACGGGCATGAGGCTTCTGTTTATGCAGAAGATAATTTTGATATAGGTAGCCGTACTAGTTTAAATGCAGGAGTACACATTTCTCTGTTCAATACACAGGGGAAGAATTATTTCTCTATACAACCGCGTCTTTCCGTTCATTATCGATTCGATCATGGTTTCTCAGTAAAGGCATCTTTCTCCCAGATGGCTCAATATGTACACCAACTCTCCTCCACTCCACTCGCCATGCCTACAGATTTATGGGTACCTATTACCAAAAACATACGTCCTATGCGTGCCAATCAATACTCTTTAGGCGGATATTATACCGGAATCCGGGGTTGGGAATTCTCCATTGAAGGATATTACAAACAGATGCGCAACGTACTGGAATACCAGAACGGGGTTTCTTTCTTTGGTAGTTCAACCAATTGGGAAGAGAAAGTAGAAATGGGTAAAGGACGTTCAATGGGCATAGAGTTCATGGCGCAAAAGACCATAGGTAAAACCACCGGTTGGTTGGCATATACCCTGGCTAAAGCAGATCGCCAATTCAAAGACGGCAGTATCAACGATGGTGAGCGTTTTCCCTATAAATACGACCGCCGGCACAGTATTAGCCTCTGCCTGAACCATAAATTCAGTGAACGCATTGACATTGGAGCTTCCTGGATATACAATAGTGGCGGAACAGTTACCTTACCGGAGCAGCAAACGGTCATTCTCAAACCTGATGGCAGCATAGAACAAACTGACTACATCTCCAAACGTAATAACTACCGTCTACCTGCCAGCCATAGATTGAACATTGGAGTGAACTTCAACAAGAAAACCAAACATGGCATGCGAACCTGGAACATCAGCCTCTACAATGCTTATAATTCAATGAACCCGACACTCGTTTATGGCAAACGGCGCGATTATGATTACCTCGCCTATAAAGATGAACACGGTAAATACACAGGTGGCTATAATACATCAAAGCTATTCATAAAGAAAATAACTTTGCTACCGATCATTCCATCTGTCACCTATACATACAAGTTCTAAGATATGACAACAAATAACCATAGAACCGGAAACAAAAAAATGAAAACAAGAATTTGCTCTTTGCACCTTATTATATATATAGGTATCATCCTTTTCTCCACCTCCTGCGAGAATGAAATCCCCTATACCCCGGCTCACAGTGAGCCACAACTCATTATGAACGCCCTCCTTGATGCAGGAGAACCGGAGAACTACGTATATCTCAACCTAAGTGGTACACATGGCCTCTCACACGTAGAAGAAGCTACTGTAAACCTATATGTCAACGGGAAGCTTGTCGAAAAGGCGGAAGAACTTCCCCCACTCAAGCCTATTGGCAGCCTGGATGTGGTCTACGATCCTAATGCACCCCTCAATAACCTCCCGGAAATAGCAAAACGCAAAAAATTCCGCATCACTACCCCTTTGAAAGCCGGTGAGCAAATCTGCCTGGAAGCCATAGCTGAAAATGGCAAATATCATACAACAGCCGAAGTTAGCGTTCCTCATCCGGTAAGCTCCATCCAAATAGATACATGTCTCATCCCCATCAGAGTGTACAGTGGATGGGAACCTCATCGCCAGTTTAAGATTACCCTGCAAGACCGCCCTAATGAGAAAAATTACTACCGCTTGGACATTTGGAATGACATTGCCGTTCACGGACAATACGACAGCCGCATAGATACCGTCCTCTATGCCAGAGAAACAAGTATCATCAATCGAGAAGATGTGATACTGACAGATGGAAATCCCAGCAGTAGTGAAGATGATGAAGATGATTTTTTCGGTAGTTACATTGAAAATAAATATAATGTCTTCACCGATGACCGCTTTTCTGATGCTACCTGTACTTTGAAGGTTTATACTCAACTTTATCATAATTACAATTTATGGCTTTATAACGTCACTCGCCGTTCCAAAAGTATCACTGTCCGTCTGCTCAGCATCAGTGAAGCTGAATTCCGCTACTTAAAAGCCCTAAACACTCTGGAATCGGGTAATTATGAAGAAGCACTTATGGAACCGGTCATGATACCAAGTAATGTAAAAGGCGGGCTCGGATTTGTAGGAATCAGTTCGGAAACAAGAATGACAATGCAACTGCCCGATGAGATTATTGACAATGAAAACTTACCACCATATACTCAATAAGATTATACCATGAAGCATTATATTCTTCTCTTGTTAATAGCCGTGTCTTTCTGTTCCTGCCGAAGTTCGCGCAGCATGCAGAAAGAATTGAATGGCATGCGTAGCAATCTTTTCTATGAGCTTATTTCACAAGAATATACCGGCAAAGTCAAAGACAGCATCTATCTGGATTTTATAGATTACTCCAACACTGATTATTACAGCACTATCAAGCGGAAAGGTGGTTTCTTCATTCCACTGATTATCTTTAATAGGCAACAGGATCGCTTCCGCACACGGCTGGGTGAGCATTCTCTCAGCCAACTTTATCGTGAATTCCTCACGGATGCATTATTAACTGAATGTAATAGTAGTACCTGCTTCCAGTTAATAGATAACAAAGACAATCAAGTTCCCGCTGACTCTGTTTACCGCCTGGAGGTAAAAGTCAGGCAGAATGAAACAACTGGTGGCGTTGTTTTAAATGAAAGCGGATTTATTTGGTTCGAAGGTGGTTACATTACCTTGCAAAGTGCTCGTTACCGCCCGGCACAAACTCAACTTTCCATTTCTATACGTTTTTCACATCATGGCGATTGCTTGTTAGACAAAACCTACAATGTCAAGCGTAAGCAGTCTCGCAGAGATCGGAACTATGAAGATTCCTATGCCGCCAATCAAGGCTGTCTGGATGATATGGCCGAATGTCTGTCACTTGCTACCCGGGAAATTGTTGAAGAAATCAGCCAGGAGCTGAATTTACTCATGTCCGCCCGATAACCCATTATACATTCCACGCAAAGTATCCACTATCATTCTGATCAACCGTGTACGATAACCATATTACATTCATATTACAAAAAAGACCTCAAACAATCAAAATAACATCATATAATTGATCTACATCAAGAAATAGTCATCAAAACAGCACTTTCTTTCTTTTTCATTTTTGTGTTATAAAACATATTTCTATATTTGCACAGGTAAAAAGAAAAAGCTAAGCGCTTAGAGCTGTTTTCAATAGGTATTAGATTTTTAGAGTTAGAATTGTTTTTAGGTATAACAAATTAAAAGTAGGTATTATGAAACGTTTAGGATTAACATTAATGGCAGCAGTCTGCCTGACTGCTACGACATTTGCAGCAGGAAATCAACCTACAACTGCAAAATGGGATGGTAACATCAACGTAACCAAGTTGAGTAAATATTTGAATTTATCCGCTGACCAGCATGAAGAAGTAGCAAACATTTGCGATTACTTCTCTACACAGATGGAACGTGCTACAACTGCCAAGAAGGATCAGAAAAAGAAACTTCACAATGCAGTTTATGGAAACTTGAAGTTGATGAGAAAAGCACTGACTGACAAACAATATGCTGAATATGCAAGAGTATTGAATGTCACTTTGCAGAACAAGGGTATCGAAATGAAATAATTTCACATCGATAATTAGGAATATCCTTTTTGATTAATAAATAAATTGTAAAAGAGGGCGCTGAATATTACGTTTAGCGCCCTCTTTCCTTTGTCAACACTATCTAAGTGCCGACTCCCTAACCAATGTGTATTTCATTTACAAACAATATCTGTCTTGTAACTCTTTCTTATATTTTCTTGAAACTAAAAGTTCTGTTATCTTATCAAAAGGAGGATACAATAAACATTTGCTGTCCTTAATAATCATCAGATAATCAATATTAATAATATAAGACTGATGTATCTGGACAAAACAAGGCGAGTACTGGGTTATCTGCTCGGCAGTCATTCCACGGCGCAAGGCCAATGGCGGCTGACCATTAAGCACCACTTCCCACTGCCTGCGATCGGAACAGTACCGGAAAAAACCAACCTCAGCAGAACGCAATGCACGCATATCATTTGTCGGGGTAAATACAATGAACGTCTGTCCACTACGCAGTGGCATTCCCATGGGCAATGTCGCTTTTTGTCCCGCCTCAGCCTGTTCCACAAAACGTGCAAGTATATCCTTCAGTTCCTGTTCCTCAAAAGGTTTCAGCAGATAGTCGAATGCGGATTCACGAATAGCCTGTATCATATATTTGTCATAAGCAGTATAAAAGACGACTTTCATATTCCACGAAATATCATCCCGAATCTCCTGCAATAACTCCATTCCGGTTATATCCGGCATTTCAACATCCAGAAAAAGCAGATCCGGCCGTGTCTTGAGAATCACTTTCTTCCCCTGTTTACCATTCTTGGCTACTTTTTCCAGAGAAAAGCGCGCATCCTTGCCCAACTCGAAACTTAAGTTCTCAAGTGCTACATCATCATCATCAACTATTATAACTTTGTATCTATCCATGTTTATTTCATGTATTCTTTGGCGAATATAGACATTATTCAATCCTGCGCAAAACCATCCAAGCCGTTTTATGAACTATTCGTCAATATTCCGTACTATCCGTACAAAAAACGAGATTATATATCATATTTTATAATCATACTTATCGGGTAACAAAAAGGTAACTTCGCATCCGGCCTCACCACCGGGCAAACGAACATTATGTACAGCAACATCTATCGCCTCCTTATTCTTCATGTTCAGAATCTGAATAGTCTGCATAATAACTCTCATGCCTGTACCGGTCCCTTTGTTCCGACTGTTCATACGGTAACCACCCCCATTATCCCTTATTCTAATGCAGGTTCCATTCGCCTGACTACTGATAATAATCCACAAATGCCTTTCTCCCTCTTTTCCCCTTAAAGCATGTTTTACGGCATTCTCTACAGGAATTTGTATCAGCATAGAAGGAAGTTGAACTTGTCCGGGGCACACATCATCCCCTATCTCTATCACCGGATGGAAAGTTGTTCCCAAAGAACGGCGTTCCAGATCAATATAGGTTTTCACAAAGTCCAGCTCTTCCTCTAAAGTAACACACAGTTGCTCTGCCAGTTCCAGATTACGTCGCATCAGTTTGACTAAGGAAGATAGTTCCTGATGTTCTTCCGCTTTCCTTTCCGCCATCTCCTGATTAAGCACATTGAAAATGAAGTGGGGAGACAAGCGGTTACGAATATTTTCCAGACGGAGAGTGGAAACAGTACGGCGATTTTGGGCAAGCAATAAAGCACGCTTTTTCTTATTGTACGTATAGATAAAGCCCACCGCCATTAAAGTTATAATGGAAAGGGCAATCCAAAATGTCTTTGTCTGCCGCAGTTCAAGCACTTCGTTTTCCTTTTCCCGGATAAAGACTTTTTGCGCCATTACGGTAGAGTCCTGTTGATAGCGCAAGGCCAGATCCGCCGTACGCATCCTTACACGTTCGTTACGGACAGAGTCATCCATCCGGTTATTCTCTTTCAGATAGAAATAAGCTTTCCGATAATTCCCTGTTTCTTCGTAGTATTGTTGCAGATATTTGTTGCGTATATGTATCATATCCGGATCAATGTCCGAAGGAGCGACGCTTCCCATCAATATACGTTGTGCTTGGGGCAAGTCTTTTCGGATCAGAGCCAATTCTATATTCTGTGTATCAATATAGTAGAGAGCAGTCGGTATACCTATTTTCTTGAAAAACGGTTGGCATTTACTGATATATTTTGCAGCGGAATCAGCTTCATTCACTTGTAGGAAACAATCGCCTAAATTCATCCAACCCAGATTTTGTTCAAAAAGCATATCCGGATAATCTTTCGCAAGATCGATAACCTTTCTGAAGTAACTGATGGCAGTTTCGTAATCTCCCCGATAGTAATAAGAAGTACCCCGGTTGTTCAGATAGAAATGCTTTTCAAAAGGCAACATGCTTTCGTAGCTTTCGGCCGCAAGATTATAATAATAATCACATTGGTCAAAATCGCGCAAAGCTACATAGATCTGCGCCAACCCATAATAAATAGGTGGTTTCTTGGTAGAGACGATATCTAACGAATCACACAATATCAATGCTCTCCTGTACCAGGCAGCTCCCGCATCCAATTTGCCCAAACGGTTATTGGCATCAGCAAGATTCATCAGGATATCCGGCACCACCTCCATTTTTGTACCTTGCATCCGTTGTTCATAAGCTTTTCGGAAATACACCTCCGCAGAGTCCATGTATCCTGTCCGGGCATACACATTTCCCCTCATATTATAGCACTCGGACTTTAAGTCTGCCAGTTGCGCGGAAAAGGGCTGTTTCATTGTAAAATCTTCAATCTGTCGTATCAAGAGTCGGGCAGAATCGATATCGGAAGACATCAAACAGGTTTTAGATGCCACTGCCAGATAATTATGGCGCACCAGACTGTCCTTAGCTTCCTGCATTTTCAGCAATGCTCGTGTACGTACTTTCCGAGGGGTGATGGATACGGAATCCCCATTCGCAGCAAAAAAAGCTTCGAATGCCCGCATCTCGCCTTGTTCTATTTTTTGTTTGCGAGGTGTACAAGCAGTCAAGGCAATAAATGCTATTATTACGATGCATAGTAGTCTTTCAGTCCATGCTATTCTCCACATAGTATGAAAATTAAGCAATTTATTTGCACAAACATACTGCTTTTTGATGATATATAATAGTAGTTTTATTAAATTTCTCCGAAAAAACTGTCGCATTTATAACTTGAACTCAGGGGTACTACGAGTTTATACTCGTTTTTACCTACACGCTTGCACTCATGTTCCGCATCGCCCTATTCATCGGCATTGAGAGGTAGTGTAGGTAAACAAAAAACAGAGTGCAGGCAAATTTACCTACACTCCATATTTCACTCTGTTTGCCACTTGCTTTCACCGGTTCAGAAACAGTGTTTATAGGTATCACCGCTTATGTTTATTAGATTAACACAGCCTATTTATTTCACTGACAGTCAATATTTAGTATTTACCACAGTTGTGAATCACTTGCTTCACAGCTGTGAATATCCTGCTTTACGGTAATGAATCTCGTGCTTCACGTCCGTGGTCAATACAAAATAAAGAATGCGAAAGCAAAGAAAAAGGTATATGAATACAAAGAGGGAGGCGTGCTATACGGTATCAAACGCCTTTACCGGGTAAGATTGGTGCATGGTTTTATTTAAGCAGACCGGATTTCAATAGTGCAAGTTCTTTCGTGTGCACTCCATCCCTCAAGAGTCGGCCTAATCTGCATTATACAATCCGTACGACCTGTCCTCTCAATAAAACAGTCCGAATAACCCTCTTTTTAATCACAATAGGATATCCTTTCGGCAAGATAAGCCCATTCCGGTAAATCACAGTTTGTGTATAGAATATTATTCTTCTATTTTTGGACAAACATTATATAGCTCTTATATCTTTATACAAAAGAAGTTAAATACCAGGTGGCAGCTAAATTATTGAAGCCGTACTACCTTCTAATTTAACAAAGAAGGAAAGGAATATGGAAACACAATTAATAATAGGCCCCCTTGTAGAAGCAATCATCGGACTCATCACAAATGGTATTGCCATTAAGATGATATTCAGACCATTATATGCCAAATATTTATGGGGATGGAAATTGCCATTTACACCCGGCTTAATTCCTAAAGAAAAAGGCAGGATGGCTAAGTCTATCGGCTTTTAGAAGGAAGTCATCATTTGAGAAACAAGCTCAATACACTTTTAACAAAGAAATCTATAGGTATTATGAAGCATTTTAAAGAGAGTTACAATAAAATAGAGATTCAATCTATCTCATTACCTCAACTTATAAAGTTACTAAAACAGCAAAACATTTTTGCTGAGCATGAATTTGTCCGTCGCATCTCCAACAATGCAAAGCAGGAAGTTCAATACTTTCTAAATGAATATTCCATACCTATGCTTAACAGCATTGGTAAAGATATTCATGCAGATGTTACCGTAGACACATCAGGCGAAATTTTATATTATCGAAGCTTAATGGCACCGTATTACTTCTTTATCTCAGCTCGAAACCTCGAATGGCATAAATTATGCCTGTTTAAAAATAAGGATGATGCAAGCCTTACCTCATATCTATCCTGCATAACTTCCCGCTTCTTTCGTAGGGAAAAGATGAAAGAAAATAATAACAGCTTAAATAAAAATTCCATTTCTGTGCAAGAAAATGAAGACGTAGCTATTCTATTAGAACAGAGGGAAGATATTGATGAAACAATTGATCCCACTCTTTTATCACTTGCATTAAAGGCCAAAGACAGGTTACCAGATGAACGAGACCGTAAAGTAATAGAGCTTCTCATTATGGATGATACTGATACACTTGATGCATTTGAAGAACTGTCAGCTTATATTATACCAAAGAAATCACCACCTATTAAGGATTGGGATAATAAACGGAAACAAAATGCAGTTTCTCTTCTCAAGCTAAGAGCAAAAGAGCATTTAAGGATTGAATTTCAAAAACTATTAAAAGAAGAAAAAATATGAAGACATATTTTATTACCGATGCAGAACTTATTGCCTACATAGAAGGCCGGTTATCACGATCTGAAAGAAAGTCTCTTTATTCTCGATTGCGCGCAAACAATGAGCTGAAACTTTTAGCGACTATAGAACACAGTTACCTTGCACTCAATAAAGATATGGCTGATGAACTTCTTGGAGAAGACACTTTTTATGATGAAAAGTCAACAGCAAGAGACTCATTCACCATAGCGGCAAGCAATATCGATCCAACTAAAGATTTCAAATAAAAAAGCACCCATAGCTGAAAGAAAATACAGAGTTGGGACTCCAATAAATAGATAACTTAATTTACTCATTAAAAAAAGAACTCATTATGAATGTAGATTTCAACAAACAGCAGTTCCAGCAAATGATGGACAAAGCGTATCAATTTGGAAGTAACCGTCCAAGTGGAATGACTCGAGATGAATATTGCCAACAATATATCATCGACCATCTTTCTAATGTAAGTCAAAGTGAAGCACAAGAAATTGTTGAGAAGATTAAAATCGGCATTGATACCTTCAACCGTGGTATTGACACTTTTGCAACAGAAGACGGATTCAATCATCAAGCAGCAATAGCCTCTCTTATTAAAGGGAAAAGCCAACAAGAATGTTTCGATATTTTAGTAAACATCCTTCTTGTAGCACATGTTGCCAAAATTGATCCATCAGAATTCAACACGCTTACAGATGAGAAGCTCAAAAGCCTTCGCGAACAGATTATATCTGGACGAGAAGTAGCAGATGATACCATTGCAATACTACAACAAGAAGCAATTAATGCCATGGAAGAAATGAATATTATCGGAGCAAATATACCCGAAAGTATTGAAAGTTCTACTGGAGACATCACAGAATTACGTAAATTTCTCGCGGACAGCGACAACACACTTTACACTGCCGTTCTGACTTATATTGACAGCCGTAACGGTAAAATAAACGAGTTCAGCGAGTCAACGCCTGAAAATATTGGTATGACAGTTGCCGCCGGTATTCAAGAAGCTAAAGTTACCACACAACTGCAAGATAATATTATAGATCTTCCCACTTGGGCCAAATGGATTAAAATAATTGGTGGAGTATTACTCTGGGGAACACTTCTTCTCAGTGGTATCTTTCTTGCGTTCTTCGGTATTATGCCTTTATGTATGCTAATCTTCAATTGGCTCGGAGCCGGCACATTCGCAACAATTATCGCCCTAGCTGTCGCTCTTTATGGTTCTTTTGAAGTTTCCGAATTCATCCAAAAACATCTCATAGAACCAACTATTAATAAAGCGGGCGAACTTTATGACAAGCTCATTCAATGGATCGAAAAGAAACGTCAAGATAACCCTGCAACAATGGAGGCTGTACAAAACCTTGAAACTTCTGCTACAAATATTATGGAAACCGAATCAGGCACAAATGTACAACCGCAAGTGGTCCTTGAATAATAACTATGCATAACTATTGAGGGTAATTTCATACCCTCAATAGTTAGTTCTTACATAATAACTTAAGCAAAATGGAACCTATAACACTAGCACTCCTGGCAGTTGGAGCCTCAGTCACTTATATTATAAAAGTGGCAATAAAGAATTATAATACAGCACAACAGCTTCGAGATATTATAAACAAACATACCAATTATATTGACGCAACTTATGAGCCACATGGTAATGATTTACAAATGGCAGCAGCCTGTACAGAATCCCTAAACAGGAATTTTAAAGGAGAAGATATCCTTTCATGCTGGAATAAGATGTCAATCGACGAACGTAAACAAAAAGTAATAACACTTACTAAAGAAGCTGCTTCTATCATGGGAGTCGAAGTTAACAATATTGTTTTCGATGAATCTACAACACGCTATGGATCTTATAGTCCAAATGGTACTATTTATTTTAGCGAACCTTTTTTAGCATGCGACAGCCAAGGAGAAATAATACGCACCATCTATCATGAATTGAAACATGGAACCCAAGAGAAAGCAATCCAAGCGGGAACAAATAATCCGTACGGCTATGATACGCCAACACTGGTTGTTTGGGTAGAAAATAATCTCAAATATGAAAATGGCGACCAAGATTTTCTGTTTTATTACGGACAACAAATCGAAGTTGATGCTCGCGGATTTGCCCAATCGGTATTTCAAGGATAATAACATTCAATTGTATATAAACAACTATATAATAAAATTATGCGACCCTTATTCAAGAAACTATACATCTATTTGAAAAGTAGTAACCCCAATGTATCAATTCGTAGTATTTTAAGCATCTACATCGAAGTATTGGGAACATGCCAATCCACCAAAGAAGCTATTGAAGATTGGCTTGACACAGGAAAATTACCTAATAACGAGGTAAGGATAAAAGATAATCTACTCACCATAACAGTAGAAAGTCTAGTGAAGGACATGAAAATGAGTCCATTGCGAGCTTTACTAACAATTGATACTATTGCGCGTAGACCAGATGCATCAGCAGACATACTGAATGCCTGGCTACATCGTCCTGTTGTATCAGAAAGCATTGAAGAGTACCGAAAAAAAGTTGATCCTGAGATTCTTAAAATGGCAGATGAATTAATGGCGAAGGAAGAAGAAGAATACAGATCTCAGAATTCTGAAATAATGGAAGCTATTGACAAGTTATCAAAACAAGAGTAAAATATGAATCCAAAACACTATCTCCTTTCACAGCAAGGAGGACTAACAGAGGAACTAAAAAAAACACTGTTGGCCGAGATTCCTATTGTGTTTATTATTACAGATCAATTAGGACTTGTACATGAAGTTATATACAAATCACATCATCTTATTGCACCGGTAAGTCGCAAACCTATGAAAGTTGACAAAGCCAACACTTCACAAAATGGGACTTCTGTCGTTCTCATGTCTGCAGACAAGACAAAAAAACCTCAAAATCTTTTTGCCAAAATTCCAATAGAAGTGAATGAAGACACAGGCGAAGTTAAGACAGATATAGAAGTTCCTTCACTTTTCCTCCAATTCCTTCCTGCCGGAGCACAAGATGCCGGAAATCCTAACACCAAAATCTGGCAGGATATCTACAAAGGGTTACAAAATCTCACCAGAGTTTCTAATGGCTTTGGCAACGAAGATATGGACTCTTTAACAGTATCTGCGCTCCGTCACTCTATGGCAATTATTGTCACCCCTCAGATACCATCTATTCCGGCTGACCTGAAACCTTATAGCAAAGTCATCTGGCTTGAGGCTATGAAAGAAGATGAAATTACGGACCTCATTACACAATTAGTCAAAAAACACGACGATAAAGAGATTGACCGTACAGGAAAAGAAATGAATTTTCTGGTACGACAACTAAAAGGACTTTCTGTAATTAAAATAGAACAAATATTTCGTCGATTAAAATTAGAGATCGGGCAAACTACACGTAAAAGCCTCATTGAGGACCACAAGAAAGAGTTCGAAAAAATCATCACTGATGAAAAAGCCGCACTAATTCGCACATCACCTATTCTTGAATATGTCAAACTTGGAAAAAAGCAAGAAGCAGCTGGCATGAAACGTTTTGACAATTGGTTAAAAGAAGTAAAACCACTAATTCTAAACTACGAACAAGCTCTCACGGAAGCGAGAATCAGTGCTCCTAAAGGAGTTTTACTTTCCGGCATACCCGGCTCTGGTAAATCTCTTATGTCCAAGACTATTGCTCGTAGTTTGGGGTTACCTCTAATCCAGTTAGATATGGGTAAACTTCAATCAAAATATGTCGGTGAATCTGAACATAATCTTGAAGAAGCGCTACACCTTGTTGAAGCCATGTCTCCCTGTGTGCTTTGGATTGATGAAATTGAGAAAAACTTCGCCGGTGTCTCCGGAGGTGCCGGTGATGGAGGAGTAACCAAACGTATGTTTGGAAAATTTCTAACTTGGATGCAAGAGAAAGACGAGCACGGCGTCTGTTGCTTCATTGTTGCCACCTCAAATGATGTCTCATCCCTTCCACCGGAACTCTTTCGCAATGGGCGTTTCGACCGGAAATATTTCTCATATATGCCATCAGCAGAAGAATGCCAAGCGATATTCAATGGAATTGTTTGTGGCCAAGAAGCTGCTTATGCCAAAGATCATGCAACAGGACACCTTTTTGCTGAAGATATTCTGAAAAAAGAATACTTTGCTCCTTTTCTTGATAACCTCATACTTGAACGGTATGATAAAGACTCAGGTCACATCAAACCTAACAATAAGTTTGTTACCGGAGCTGACATAGAAGCAATTATAGAAGGAGCAAAGAGGCGTATATACCATTCCGGAACTAAATCGACTGTTGTATTCACTCGCAATGCTTTTAACGAAGCTCTGAAAGAGACAATTTCCGAAACTCGAACCTATGGAGAAACCAATTTGCTTGATATGGTCAAATGTTTTGTTCAACTCTGCAAAGATAATTTCAGCTGTGTCGGAGAAAAAGAGGTCATTCCCTTTAGCAATGTTGACCTATTTACAGATAAAGAAGATGAGCATTTTTGCTGGAATGCCAATCATCTATCTTCACTCTGCAAATATGATGAGCAGCTCTACACATGTACAGGACTCGTCATTACAAAACGCTGGAAAGATGTTTGTCCCCGCTAATTAAAAACAATAAATATGAAACTACAAGGTGTTATCATACTTCGAATTGAAGACTTTCGAGAATTTTTCCACTTTCCGGATTTCTGGAACTCACGCTTTGCATTTGCAAAATATTGGAAAGACAATAATCATCGCATTGCATTTTCTGATGACAGGAAAGTTTGGCAAATGTTAGATATTATCATCAGTTGGATTGAAGGAAAAGACTTAAACTCATATAAAGTGGAAGACAAATGTCTGAGAACAAGTAGCGACACGAATTTTGTTCTCTGGAACTATGATCATAGAATCACCAAACTTCCTGAACATAATATGCAAATAGGAGTTGCCGCATTAATGATTATCATTGAAGACAACCCGAAGGCTATTGACAGCATCTTTACCTATCTATTCGCTGAAGAAGGCATATCGGATGTGGACTGGTCAAAACCTGTCAATATAGTACATGCCGGTGAGTGTCACACTATCGAACAATACAAAAAAGAAGATAAGGGTAACCTTCGGAATGTTCTTATTGTCAATTGTTCAGAAGATGGAGAACCTGCTATTATAGAAATAAAAGGGCTTGAATCAGTATCCATTGAACCCGGTGGCTTTTCCCGGCTCTTGATGATTGGCAATAAAGCCGTAGGTTTTTTAACTAACCAAGAAGAATTTAAGGTCGATACATCCTCACATACTTCAATGACTCCCGATGGACAACCTGCTATAAGCTTCGTATCATGTCTGAATGGAGGCTATGCCTATGTCACAGACTACGGTAAAGTAAAGTGTACACTTCAGGAAATAAATCTTCGAGACGTTTCATTCCTGAAGGGGGAGCAAGCTGTTCATGTAGGTGTCAAATGTAATGGTCGCGAAGGATTCGTGCTCACTTCATACCGACGGTTGTTCATTTTCAACACAAAAAGTCTCACGCAAGGTCCTATTATGCAAACAGATGTCGTTTTCGCTCAATATGACCGGACTGACACTCTAAAGATTAAAACATTAAATTACTAAATAATAAATAATATGAAACAAAGTAAATCAGAACTTGAAGCATTATTAAATACAAATGCCTCAGTTGAAGCTATTCAAGACAATGCTCGTCAAATCATATTTGACAACATTGATGCACACGGACTAACTCCGCTGCAGAAACAGGCAATAGAAGCTATTTGCCACAGAGTAACCATTCCTCTGTCGATGGGTATTAAAATGCCCAATCTTCCCATTGTTTCATCGCAAGAAAAGATGGGGATATTTTCTCATATTTATAATCTTGCAATTTCTGCACTAATTGCATTATTAGGTGTTCTTATTTATTTTGAAATCTTATCTTTAAACATATCACTCCTTGTTACAGTTCTTGCAATTTATCTTGCTGTCAGCTCTTTCAAGCTACACCAGATATCTGAAAAAGAAAAGGAACAAAAAGAAGAAAAAGCTGTTGAACCTACCCTCTATATTACAACAAACATTACCGAAATAGAAAACTTTATTAATGAGCAGATTACAAGTATCAACCGGATCATCACAATCATAAAGGATTCAAACAAAGGTAATATCAAACAATCATTAGACCCATTAATGGACTCCCATTTGGAAATTCTCAAATGGATGCAGCGCCTTTACAACAATGCAGTACGATTGGAAAAAATTGGCACCGAACGTTTCAGAGAAGACATAAGCTATATTTTGGACTTTTTTGATTATGATCTTGTTGTTTATTCCCCTGAAGAAAGTGAGAACTTCAATGTGGAACATATCAATATGGAAATACCAGAACCTAACACAGTAGCCCCGGCTATTTTCCGTCGTAAAGAAGAGGGGAGAGAGATTGTTCTGAAAGGAAGAGTTTTTCTGCCAGAAGTTTAGAACAGTAGCCCTAATGAGGCTGCCAATAAGACAGTCCCCATATCCCTAAACTAAATAATTCTACTATTATACTCTAACACATCAAACAACTATTCAATCATGGAAGAAGAAAAACAGTATTGCGTATGCATTGATTTCGGTCACGGAGAAACAACAGCCTCATATATTGACCTCACAGCTGTCTACCCGAAAAACAAAGAAGGTGCTTCTAATGTACCTAGACTCAATATTCTAAACGGAAGTACTGACGAAGCACGCAAGGTGGAAACTGTTATTTGTCGAGGAGAAGACGGTCAATGGAAATTTGCCACAGATCAAGAAGACTTTGCCCGTCCGGATCTCGCTATGCAGTTCAAGGCCCAAGTTAATAATATGCAAGAAGACGATAAAGAGCATTATAAAGCTTTTATTAATCTCGTTTTTAAGGCTATTATTGCCAACAATGGTATCCTGCATTTCGATGAGAACAATCCGCAAGCCCGCAACTTCGATTTATGTATTGCCTGTCCTTCAGCGTGGGGTGAAGACGATAAAAATGGCCATAACTCCGTTATTGAAGATTATAAAAATTTCTTTTTAGAGGCTCTACCAATTAATGAGATCAAATTTGTCATTCGAGAAAGTGATGCTGCATTCTTTAAATTCATTCACTTAACCAAACAAAATCCTAATCTAAAAATTCTTGTTATAGATTTAGGTTCAAGCACTATTGATTTCACTTATTATCCTCACAATGAAAATAATAAATATCCACAAGGTGCAGCAAATGGAGCCAGTCGTGTAGAACGTGCTATTCAAGATTGGTGCACAGAAACACAAGATACATATAAAAAAGCAAAATCTGTTATCCCAGCTGTCCTGGAGGAAACAGACAACAAGAAAATAAACTGGGAAATGTCAGTACGACATTACATTAAGGAGCAAAAAGAATATTTTTACACAAAAAGCCAGGAAAAAATGAACTTAGCTTTTCCTGTGTCTTATGCATTAGGAGACGCACTTGGTTATAAACTTGAAAATGATTATAATTGTATGGATATTCTCTACCATTGTAATATTAATAAAGATTTTTTAGACGATCCGATTCTAACTGATTATCGTTCAGATTTAAAAGACGATCTCAAAAGGCTGCATGACAGTGGCGTTGCACCGGAAATGATTCTGTTAACAGGCGGTGCATCACGTATGCCGTGGATTAAAGATCTTGTAGAAGATGTTTTTCAAGGAACGGAGGTATTTTGTGACAATAATCCATCTTACGTAGTCTCTGATGGGATTGCCTTGTATGCTTACGCAGATAGTAAGTTCCGCAGAATGCTTGAGGAAATGGAAGCTGCCATCAGAAACGAATTCACGGATGATATACTCGTTGAGTTCATTGAAGGCATTGTTAATGATGCATTCAAGGAAGTGCAATTACCACCTATATTAAAAATATGCGATGATTTTATTGAAGGGAAGTTCACAACGTTAAGAGCTCTTCTCAGCAAAGTAGAGCAGCACAATAATAGTGTTATTGGAGCTAATGCAACTGAAATCAACATGCAAGTTTCCAAGAAAGTTCACGCAAAACTCGACAACATGATATCAGGTAAGATAAACAGAATCTTCCAAGAATGTTTTCATACCAAATCTTCTGTCTCATTTCAGCTTAATTGGAATGGAGTAGACTTTTCAAGTATTTTTATAGATAATGGTTTTGATGCTGCAATAATCGATGATATTGGTAATTATCTATTCTGTCAAGGCATATTTAGCGGCACGCTTAATTATGATAGAGAACGTGATTGGAGCGAACGTAAACAATTTGGCGAACACTTCCGCGAGTGCCAAGAAGGTGCAACGTTTAGCCTACCAGAATCTATCAGATTGTCTACATTAGCTGCATGCAATAGATCGATAAATCAAACACTCAACACTGTAAAAACGAAGGGGCTCTTCTGGATTTACTAACATATATGCTGTTTCTATAACATTTAGGAGTGGAAAACAAAGTACATCTTTTCCACTCCTAAATGTTATAGAAACAGACATTTAGATACAACAACAATTCTACACTGACATTTATCAATGTAAACTATACTCAAACATTTTATCAATAAATTACTCTAAGATGGAAAAACAATATTGCGTATGCATCAATTTTGGCAATGAAACAACAGCTGCCTCGTATCTCGATCTTACTGCTGTCTACTCGGCAAACAAAGAAGGTACTTATAATGTACCTAAGCTCGAGATTCTAAACGGAAATACTGACGAGGCACGCAAGGTTGAAACTGCTATTTGTCGAAGAGAAGACGGTCAATGGAAATTTGCCACCGACCAAGAAGACTTTGCCCGTCCGGATCTCGCCATGCACTTTATAAACAAAATAGAGCATATGTCATTGGAAGATCAAGAACATTATACCGCTTTCATTCGTCTCGTTTTCCAAGCTATCATTGCTAACAATAGTTTTCTTTACTTTGATAACAATAATCCTGAAAATCGAAATTTCGATTTATACATTTGTTCATCAGGATGGAGCAAATACGACACGAATGATTACAATACAGTTATTGAAGACTATAAGAAATTCTTTTCAACAGTTCTTCCAATGCCTGTAACATTAATCAGTAGAGAAGATGCTATTTCTTTCTCATTCAGACCATTTAACTATCAGAAAAGGTCCTTGCTCATTGAAATAAATGCAGCCACCATTGACTCTATTTATGATTCGCCTATTGAAGGAAAAACTATTTTTTCAGGGACTTGTAATGGAGTTGGGCATATTGCACGTGACATCCAAAATTGGTGTGCTGAGACACAAGAGACATATAAAAAAGCAAAATCTGTCATTCCAATTGTTCTAGAGGAAACAGACAACAAGAATATAAACTGGGAAATGCCTGTGCGTCATTACATAGAAGAAATGGTGGAACACTTTTATTACCATAATTGTTCGCGCCTATTACTAGATTTACCTTGTGTTCTTGTGTTAGGTGACATACTGGGCAATAAAGTTGAGGAGTATGATTGCCAAGACATCTTGTATCACTGCAATATCAGAGAAGAAGTATTGAATGAAATTTTAGCAAACTACAGATTAATGTTAAAAAACGATTTCAACAAACTGCATGATAGTGGCATTATGCCGGAAGTAATTATTTTAGTTAATAATGTATTTCCTGTACCATGGATAAAAGAGCTTATAAAAGATATTTTCAAAGGCATACAAATCATTTCCCGTCATGGTTCTCATATCGTTTCTGACGGCATTGCCTTATATGCCTATTCCAATCATAGACTTCAGACTACCATTAAATCAAAATTTACCGAAATAATCAATAGAGAATTCAGTGGTACAATGCAAGAGTTCTTGTTAGAAAGTTGCAATAATTTCATCGACAAGGACATAACAGTACCAGCTTTTGAAAAATATGAAAATAATATTGCAAGAATCAATGCATCGCTTATCAAAAAACATGTATCTGGTGAATATACCAAGAAAAGCAAGCAATGAATTAAAATAAATAGCCTTTGTCTCAGGTTTCACATTATACTGCAATAGGAGCACATCAAACCTCCTTCTCTTATCATAGCGCCCAATAGTTATTTTTCTTTTTTAGTTGCAAGATTTCTCTGTCCGCCTACTCTATATAAATGAATAACAAAAAGAACTATCATGGAAAAGAAAACAATTATCGTTCCCCTATTATGGGAAAAGCTCAGCGACTATGCCAGAAGAGCAGGAAGAGTAAGCGCACGTCCTTTACTCCTATTGTATTATGTAATGAAAAGCCCAGATACTCCCAAATCGGACAAGCTACTCATTGCATCTGCAATCTCCTATTTAGTGTTCCCCATTGATTTAATTTCGGCTAAACACCTACCCATCATCGGCTGGATAGACGAAATAGTATCACTAACCATTGCCTATCAAAAGGTGTGCAAATACATTACCCCTGAAATTGAATCGGAAGTAAATAACATTCTGGAACGATGGTTCCCCGAATGTAAATATGAACTAATATCGTAGGACTCTATAATAAAAAGGAAACAATCATGGAAACAACAGCACTAAAACCCTTAAGAATGCACCTACAAGAATTCCTGGAAAGCGTTGGTGCAGATTATCAATGTGACGAAGAAAACCACTTCTATACATTTGGCATGACAAGCAACGGCATGAACATAAGAGCCTTCATTCTGTACAACGAAGAAAACGACTGGATGAGATGCCACATGCCTATGCCGGTCAAAGTTCCGGAAGAGAAAAGAACCGCCGCCATACTTCTTCTGAACAAGATGAACAATGAAGCTCCCGGAATATGCCTCAGCATGGACGAAGAAGACGGAGAAATCGTATCTACGATGATGGTCAATACAGACAACGGTGCTATCAACTACTCGATTCTGAATGCAATGATACACACTTGTTATAACGCAATCGATGCTTGCATACCCCGTATAATGCGGCTAATATATCAACAACCGGAGGATATGTTATTGCAAATCTCAAGCAAACAAATCAATAACAGCATAGCAAACTGACAATTAAAAACTATAATAGTATGGACGAGAAAATACAAAAAGACAGAATACGCGGCTCATTGATAGGTGGAGCCATAGGTGATGCTTTAGGCTATCCTGTAGAGTTTATAGACTCGTATGCAGGTATTCAAAGGAAATATGGGAACGCAGGAATTACCCGTCTGGATACCGGACAATGGTGGAAGGGCGAAGACTGTTCCACCGGAAAGGCTTGGGTTTCTGATGATACACAAATGACACTGTTTACAGCCTGTGGCATTCTGAATGCAAAAGAAAAAGAAAATGCTCGCATTCCTAATATTTGTGAAGCTTATATAGAGTGGTATTATACGCAATCAGGCAGAAGAAACAAGCGTTTTAAGGAATGTTGGATCGGGGATATTCCGGAACTGAATCAACGCAGAGCCCCCGGCAATACCTGCCTCACTGCCCTTTCCGACATTATTGCCGGAAGAGATTCCCATAATAACAGTAAAGGGTGTGGTGGCGTTATGCGTATCGCCCCTATCCCTTTATACGGTGTAGCCCAAGGACGAATATCAGATATAGATGCTCTTGACCGCCTTGCCGCAGATGCAGCAAGACTTACTCACCAGCATCCGTTAGGTTTTATTCCGGCAGCCTTTACCGCCCATATCATTTATCGTCTGGCTACCGACGAGCATCCGGAGAAGGAGACATTCAGAAACTACATTCAGGAAGGGTTGGAATCCACGCAACGAATGTTCGCCAACCATGCCGAAGAAGTAGAGAAATTTGTTTCCTTGATAAAGAAAGCGGTCCTTTTGTCGGATATCCCGACAGATGATGTACGTGCCATCGAAGACGAGTTGGGTGGCGGATGGGTAGCTGAAGAAACCGTCGCCATAGCCATCTACTGTGCTTTGACCTATTTTGAGAACTTCGAAAGAGCTATGATTGCGGCTGTAAATCATGCAGGTGACAGTGATTCTACAGGTGCTGTGACCGGTAACTTGTTAGGTGCTGCCATCGGTTACGATGCAATACCCCAATTCTACAAAGACGACTTGGAATTGCATGATGTGATATTGCATATCGCTGATGACCTGTATCTCGGTAAAACAACATCCTACCGGAAGTAAGATAAATATCGATAGCTATTTTAGGATGGTTGAATTTAAACATATAAACTTATGACAAATACATGGAATGCTGAAATATGGAAAAAAGAATTCTTACTTGCTTCACAAAACAAGGATAGGAACCAACTACGCAAGCTACGTGCGGAAGTATTTCAAGATACAGTCACACATGTAGGTAACAGTAGATACGTTTCAGCAGGCAAAACCATACAGATTGCAGGCGAAGCTTCGATGATACACCACACTAAATTCTATTGTGAGCAGATATCATCAGCCCATACTCAGGCGGAAATGCAAACCATCGTTCATACCATAAATGGCGATACATTGGTTGTTGCCAAGTCACTATTGGATGAAGGTCTTCATCCCGCTGTACTGAATATGGCAAGCCGACAAAATCCGGGTGGTGGCGTATATAGCGGTGCAGGAGCCCAAGAAGAAAACCTGTTCCGTCGTACTAATCTTTTTCGTTCGCTATTTCAGTTTGCACCTTATGCCGAGGAGTATGGGTTGGACAAATCAACCGACCAATATCCTCTCGACCGTAATTGGGGCGGCATTTATACTCCTCAAGCCTGCGTGTTTCGTGGAACGGAAACTGATGGTTATCCTTTGCTTGAAGAACCGTATTACCTTGACTTCATAGCCGTCCCCGCCATCAATCGTCCGGAACTGGGTACGGACGGATTGATTGTACCGTATCTTGTGGATGCCACGAAGAACAAGATGCGTACTATCTTCCGCATTGCACTTGCCAACAATAATGATTCCCTCGTGCTTGGAGCTATGGGATGTGGAGCATTCCGTAATCCACCTGCCCACGTCGCCCGAATATTCCACGAAGTAATGGATGAAGCGGAGTTCAAGAATCGGTTCAAGAAAATAGTTTTTGCAATTCTTGACGATCACAATACCGGGCATAAGCATAATCCAAACGGGAATCTCCAACCCTTTGAAAAAGAATTTCAAAATTACAATAAGAATGAAGAAGAGGCACAAGAAAAATACTTTTATGGCAGAATATAGAATTATTGATGGAAAATACTTTTTCAGTTATGATGCCAGTGGCGGTTCATGTTTTGGTAGCTATCCGGATCCGACGTATATCATTAAAGATATTGATGCTAAGATTCTACTTACCGCTCTTGGTATTAAGAATGAAAACGGTCTGAAATGGGCTCTTGACAGATTGCCTCATGCGGATAATGATATTATCCGATTAAAAGAATTCTGCGATAAAAATAATATTTCCTATCACTATGAAATGGAGGATTAAAAATGAAACGAGCAATTATTTTGTTTTGGCATGGACTGACCGGTATTCTGACCGGCATTGCCAATTGGATTACAGAAGTCTTGGGAATGAAAGATGACTCAAGGTATGGAAAACTCTTGCGTCGCATCGTCGGCACCTGCTTCACCTTATTCGTTATTTTATGCACTGTTGCTGCAAGCTGCAGCTTTTTTGAAACATTATGTAGCCGCTACGACATTACATTTACCGACACTACGGAAGATGTCTATACACAATATCTTTCACGCAACGCAACTTTTTGCCGTTCAGGCTACCATGGAAAGGGATATGTCATCGACCGAGATGGTAACAAGACACTGAAAGATATTCTGTGGATAGCAAAACCTTTGGGAGACGATTCGTTAATATGCTACAGCGATGGCAAACGGCGTGGATACTTCAACAAGTTCACCGGCAAAACAGTCATAAAGCCTCAATACAACCACGCATGGATATTCTCTGATGGTTTGGCTTCAGTTGATGATAATGGTTGGATAAAATTTATCGATCCGACCGGTAAAGTGATTATCGACAATCATCAACCCTATATTCCGGGTATGGAGGGATATGTGTTCCATAATGGATTTTGTGTGGTACATAATGAATGTAGAAACAGGGTAGGGCTGATAGATCCAACCGGCAAGTGGATTTTAGAACCGCAATATTTTTCTATCCAGCAATATGACACACTGCTGGTAATAAATAACGGCATAGAAGAAACAGTGATGGACACTAAGTTAAATACTATCATTCCTTACACCAAAGCAAGTTATTGGATTTATGACGGTATTATCTTCGGCACGATGCAAGATCACACTATGCGTCAATATGATCTGCAAGGCAATCTCATCGATGACTTCTACATCAGCAATGTAGAGAAAATCACCTATCCGACAAATGAATTACGCTATAGCACCACAAAAAACTACGATGATAATGGCAAAGTAATAAGTGAAACGGAAGATAATGAACCAACCCATGTGCAGGCAATCACCGGATGTATGTGCTATCAGGCAGAACAGGGGTGGTACGGCCTGATGTCACCGGATGGTCAAATCATCACACCGCCTTCATATAGCGTCATCACCGCTGTAAGTGCAGATCTATATCTCTGCGAATCTCAGGATGGTTACGGTGTGCTACTGAATGGCAAAGGAGAGCGGGTAAAATAACAATATCATTCATAAAGACTATGGAACAAGATTACGAAAAACTGATAAAAGAACGTGTGGAAAATCTTTTCCACACGATGGAGCAACGGGTCACTCCAAAAGAGATGGAACAAATCAAGGCAGCTTATCAACTGGCTTATGAAGCTCACAAAGGGCAGACGCGCAAAACAGGAGAACCGTATATCATTCATCCGATTGCAGTAGCCCGTATCGTTGCAGAAGAACTTATGCTGGGAGCAAACCCCGTGATTGCCGCCTTTCTGCACGATGTGGTAGAAGACACACCACATACTGTAGAAGACATAGAAAAACTATTCGGTGAAGATGTCGCTTTCTTAGTGCGTGTGGTAACCAAACAGAAGAAAGAACACTACGAGATGTCCAAACAACTGGATAATTTCAAACAGATGCTCGATTCTGTACATTATGACATACGTGCCATCCTGATAAAGTTAGCGGACCGCCTGCATAATATGCGCACGCTCAACAGCATGAAACCTGACAAGCAAATGAAGATAGCAGGTGAAACAGATTATTTCTATGCCCCTTTAGCCAATCGCTTAGGCTTGTACGAGATAAAAACAGAACTGGAGAATCTCAGTTTCCGCTTCCGTTGTCCACATGAATATGCACAGTTCGTGGAGCTGCTTCAACAAGACAAAACTGATAATTATTCCGATCTGAAAGCTTTCACAGATAAGATAGGAAATATTCTTCAAAAGCATAATATTCAAGCAAAGATAGAAGTACAATATAGAATGCCCTACAGCCTGTGGCGTAAAATAAATCTATCCCATAAGGATTTCAAGCATCTGGACCACAGGCATTTCATCCAGATCGTTTTTCCCGATGACATAGAAGCATCAGAAAAGAACGTATGCCTGAGAATCTACTCGCTATTGACAGATACATTCAAAGAAAAGCCGGGCAGTATTGCCAATTATGTGGATTCTCCTAAAGAAAACGGCTATCAAAGTTTCCATGTAAAGTTACTGTCCGAATACGGTGCGTGGGAAGAAATACATATCAGCAGCGAACGAATGATCTATAATTCGCAGTTCGGTTGTGTAGCCAGCCGTTCAGAAAATAATGTCAAAAAGTGGATAGAAAAGTTCAAATTCGTCTTACAAGATATTGCTTATCACAGTCAAGATGGTTGGTTCATTGAAAATGTCGTTTCATCTTTTTATAATGATGATATTATGGTCTTTACTCCCAAGGGGCAAGCGGTAATTCTACCACAACATGCCACGGCTTTGGACTTCGCCTTTGAAATACACAGCCGGTTAGGAGAACATGCCCAGTACGCCCGCATCAATGGAAAATTATGCTCTATCAAAACCGTACTTCATCGTGGGGATTGTATCGAAATCGGAGCTAATGAACAGACACATCCACAGCCGGATTGGATTAATCACGTCTTAACATACAAGGCCAAACGCTATTTGCGCACTTATCTGTATCGGATGAAAAAAATACCATATCAACGTTGCCCCTACTGTCATCCACTTCCGGGAGATGAAGTTATCGGATTTACAGAAAATGACAAATCAGTAACCATTCATAAACGTGATTGTCCCACAGCTATCCGTTTGGCTTCACAGAAGGGTGATTCTATTGTATCTATCGAATTCAAAGAAGACAGTGATATCCTGTATCCGGTACGAATTCATATCAGGGCAATAGACCGCTATCATCTGTTAAGTGACCTGATCGACTGTATCACCAATAAACTAAAACTTTCCATTGAAAGTTTGCACACCACTACAACAGACGAAATAGTAGACTGCTTCATAAATTTTTCTGTCCACTCATTCAATGAGTTACAGATCGTTATCAGCCACGTCAACCGCATAGAGGGAGTGGATGAAGTACAAAGAGAAGAGCTGAAATAGGTTATGCATTTAAATAAGTATCAAAAACATCATTAAAAGTAAAAAACATGAAAACAAAAATCTTTAATCTTATCATTCTGGACGAAAGTGGCTCCATGGAAAGCATCAAACAACAAGCCATCACCGGAGTAAATGAAACCATACAGACAATTCGTAATGCGCAAAAACAGCATGAAGAACAAGAACATTATGTATCACTCGTTTCGTTCAACAGTAGTTCCGTGAAAAACATCTACGACTGCAAGCAGGCAAACCAAGTGGAAGAGTTGACGGACAAACTGTATATACCTGACTGTTGCACCCCTCTCTATGACGCTATGGGCTTATCACTGAATAAACTTCGCAAAAGTATTACAGAAGAGGATAAAGTATTAGTTACCATTATTACAGACGGTTATGAGAACGCCTCTCAAGAATACAGTGGAGAAGCTATCAAAGCTTTAGTTGATAGTTTGAGAAGCAAAGGCTGGGTATTTACCTATATCGGAGCCAATCAAGATGTAGAAAAGGTAGCTGCTACTATCTCCGTGACCAATGTAATGAGTTTTCAAACTTCAGTAGAGGGAACGAAAGAAATGTTTGAAAAAGAAAAGAAATCACGTAAACGCTGGTTTGAAAAAGTTGCAAATGGATGCACGAATCTGGCAGAGAACTTTTTTGATGATGAAAAAAATAAATAAGTCTTCCTCTCATTAAGAGCCTGTTTAAAATTTCCTCATAAAAGTTTAATCAGCTCTTTTTGAGTCCCTCTTGCAATCACTCCAAAATCAAAAGGACAATGAAGAATAAAGTGGCGCAAAAAAAATAGTTTTCCCCTATTAATCCTGTCTTCGAACCACATATTTCCGTATTATATTCATTTAACCTACTTTTCTGCAACTTAATATTTGCATATAGCAAATAAGTATTTTAACTTTGCAACAACAAATATAAGTAATCATTAACAGTAACCCACAATTTACGAAGCACAATGAGAAAGCTTTTACTTCTGGGGATTTGCATCTCTTTTCTTCTCCCCACAGCCATGCAAGCGCAGTACATGCGCTCATCTTACTTTATGGACGGTAGCAGTACCCGTATGCAACTAAACCCCGCAGCGCAGCCCAAGCGTGGCTATATCAATCTACCCGTTATCGGGTCATTGACCGCCGAAGTATCATCCAATGCATTGGGCATCCAGGATGTTATCGACGTCTTCGACTCCGACGGAGAGTTTTATAACAATGACAAGTTCTACAACCGCCTGAAGGGAATGAATGAGCTGAACATCAATCTTAATACGGATGTCATCTCTTTCGGATTCTATAGAGGCAAAGGATTCTGGTCATTCAATGTAGGAGCACGTGTAGATGTGGATGCAACTATTCCTAAAACCATGTTCGAATATCTGCGTGCCATAGATACAGAAGATTTTACTTGGGGAAGTAGCAGAACCTTTAATATCCAGAATGAGAAATTGCGTCTGAACTCTTATATAGAGGTGGGGGCAGGTTATTCACGTGCCATAAACGACCGTCTGACCATAGGTGGTAAAGCCAAACTATTGTTAGGTGCCGGAAACCTGAATTTAAAAATCAACCAACTTTATATATCAGGCAAAGAGGCAGGATTAGACTCCGAATTCCAGCTAAAATCAGATGCCTATCTGGAAGCCTCTGCTAAAGGTCTGGACTTGGAAGAAGAAAATGGATACATCACGGATCTGGACTATAATAATTTCGGTATCAGTGGATACGGAGCAGGCTTAGATCTGGGAGCAAGCTATCAGGTTATGAAGAACCTTACGTTCTCTGCTGCCATCCTCGACTTAGGTTTTATCTCTTGGGGTAAATCAAGCACCCAGATAGCCGAATCAAACAAAGATATCGCTATTGATAAAGATAATTACAGTGAATCTACTGATGTACTGGACTTTGAATTGTACGGTTTGCAGAAGAAAGAGAATAAATCCCGCACCACTTCCTTATCCCCGACTATGGTTTTAGGAGGAGAATACGGATTCCTGAATAATAAACTGGGAGTAGGATTATTATCAACTACCCGCTTCGGTCAGCTAAAGACATATTCCGAATTGACTTTATCCGCCAACTATCGTCCGAACACTTTAATCAACGCTACATTAAGTTACTCCATGCTTCAAGGTGGTGAAACATTCGGCTTTGCTTTCAAGGTAGGTCCTTTGATGCTGGGTACTGACTATATGTTCTTCGGAAATAACTCCAAACATGTAAATGCCTTCATCGGACTTTCTATTCCTTTGGGAAGAAAGAAGATATAAGAGCTACAAAGCTACAAGCTACAAGTGCCGAATGAAAGCGCAGCCACTTGTAGCTCGTAGCTTGTAGCTTTGTAGCTATTTTATCGTCACCATCGTCGCTCCGAAACCATATTCCTGGAAAGAAGCATCCTGATGCCGGAAATGCGGATATTTACGTTTCAGTTCTTCCAGCAATGCTTTGCGCAACACACCATCACCCTTACCGTGAATAAAAACAATGCGCTGTTCACGTTTATTCTTATATTGCTCCAGAACTTCCCGGAATTTGTCCAACTGGTAATTCAATATTTCACTGTTACTCATTCCTTTAGTATCGTCCAGCAATTCTCCGATATGTAAATCAATCTCGATGATACCATTTTGTCCACCGCGCTTCACAATTGGCTGAGACTTTGGTTTATCTTCAGTTTTCTTTTGCAGCAAAGCAGATTGTAATTCTTCTGCTGATACATACACTTGTTTAGTAGGAACATCATCTTTCACTATATCATAAATCAGTGCAGGTGTCTCAAAGAATTCTGATTCCTGGAATGTGTGTAGCTTATAAAACTTCACTGTATCTATGCGAAGTTCCACACTGACTGCCGGCTTCAAAGCAAAAGAACGATCCTCTTTAAAAGCAATGAACTGTACTGCAACATGTTCACGGTCATTCAGTTCCACCTTCTCAAATTCCTCCAACAGCAACTTCGTATTCGGCTCCACTATTCCATTGGAACGGACATTCCATGCTTTTCCTTCTGCGCAGAGGTAAGTGTAATACAGATAGTAATTGCTATCATTCACCAGATAAGATTCGAAAGGAGTAGTACTGACAGCCTTAATATCTTCCGGTACAAAAGCCAGAAAAACATTCAGAATATCTCCACCACGCATTTCCGGCTGACGGTAAACAGATACCTGCGGTTTGGACAAGTGCTGCACTTCACTATTTTCCTGAACCGGATAAGAAATAGAAGAACGTACCTGCTTCTCCTCCGCTTTCTTCGGAGCTGCCTTCGTCACCGGCCGGGTCATATTATAATCATCCGTATCAATTACTACGCACTCACGCATGGGCATTGGAATATCAAAGCCATCGGCATCTTCCACCAATACAATATCTTTCCCCCTGAATCCTTTCACGATTCCCCCGCCGATTTCATTGAGGAAACGTACTTTATCACCAATTTTCATCATATCATTTACAATTTAGCTATTTACAATTTATGATTGGAGTTGCTTAAACAAACAATCGTTCTACAAAGATACGGTAACTCAATAAAAAAAGATAGAAAAAAGACGATAAATATCCGTACCTTTGCAGCCCGTAAAGAAGTTTATCATGAAAGAAGATCCAAAACATATCCGTATCAGCGAATTCAATTATCCATTACCGGATGAGCGCATTGCCAAATTTCCTCTGCCGGTGCGCGATCAGTCCAAACTCCTGGTCTACCGTCACGGCGAAGTTTCGGAAGATCACTTCACTTCACTTCCATCCTACCTGCCGGCAGGAAGTCTGATGATATTCAATAATACGAAAGTGATACAGGCACGACTGCACTTCCGCAAAGATACCGGTGCTCTGATTGAAGTATTTTGCCTGGAACCCATTGAGCCAAACGACTATGTTCTCAATTTCCAGCAAACCGAACACGCTGCCTGGCTCTGCATGATCGGTAATCTGAAGAAATGGAAAGAAGGCACGCTAAAACGGGAAATGACCGTAAAAGGGCAACCGATAACTCTGACTGCCACTCGTGGTGAATGTCATGGCACCAGCCATTGGGTTGATTTCCGTTGGGATAATCCGGAGATTACTTTTGCTGATATTCTTGAAGTATTCGGAGAACTCCCCATTCCGCCATACCTGAACCGGGATACTCAGGAAAGTGACAAGGAAACCTATCAGACTGTTTATTCTAAAATAAAAGGCTCCGTAGCTGCTCCTACTGCCGGACTACACTTTACCCCCCGTATACTGGATGCTCTGAAAGAAAAAGGTATTGATCTCGAAGAACTGACATTGCACGTAGGTGCAGGTACTTTCAAACCCGTTAAAAGTGAAGAGATTGAAGGGCACGAAATGCATACGGAATATATTTCCGTGTCACGCGGAACCATTGAAAAGCTGATAGCACACGATGGAAAAGCAATTGCAGTAGGTACTACTTCGGTAAGAACACTGGAAAGCCTTTACCATATCGGCGTTACTCTACTGAAAAATCCGGATGCCACAGAAGAAGAACTTCACGTCCGCCAATGGCAACCTTATGAAACAGCTGAAGAAGCTGCAAATATCACATCTGTAAAAGCCCTGCAAGCTATACTCGACTATCTGAACCATCACAAGATGGAAACCCTGCACACCAGCACGCAGATCATTATCGCACCGGGATACGACTACAAGATTGTAAGCGCCATGGTCACCAATTTCCATCAACCGCAAAGTACATTGCTATTGCTTGTCTCGGCTTTTGTAAAAGGTAACTGGCGAAAGATATATGACTTCGCATTAGGCCATGACTTCCGTTTTCTGAGTTATGGAGATTCTTCATTATTAATACCGTAAAATTATGAACAGCGATAATAACCAAGAAATGTTTCCTATCGTCGACGAACAGGGAAATATCACAGGTGCCGCTACACGTGGCGAATGCCATAATAGTAGCAAACTCTTGCACCCGGTCATTCACCTTCACGTTTTTAATTCCAAAGGCGAGCTGTATATGCAGAAACGTCCCGAATGGAAAGATATCCAGCCGGGAAAGTGGGATACTTCCGTAGGAGGACATGTAGACCTGGGTGAAAGTGTAGAAATGGCTCTAAAGCGCGAAGTACGCGAAGAACTGGGTATTACTGACTTTACTCCTGAAACCGTCACTCATTATGTCTTTGAATCCGCACGTGAGAAGGAACTCGTCTTTGTACACAAAACCGTATACGACGGTGAGATCACTCCCAGTGACGAACTGGACGGTGGACGATTCTGGGCCATAGAAGAAATTAAAGAGAATCTGAGGAAAGGCATATTCACCCCTAACTTTGAAGGAGAGATTGAAAAAGTACTTTCACTAAAATAAAAGTACCGAAACACTTGACATCGCTTTCTTGATGTTGTATATTTGTATTGTGTTTTTAAATCTACTTCAATTTTAAATTAGCATAAACGGAGAAGCATTGTTTCTCCGTTTTTTTATTTGCCTGCCCATCATTCCGCCCCCAATGTCACAGGTCAACTCCCCTAATACCACAGGTCAGCAACCTCGACGCCACACTTCAACAAGTAAAATGACTGGCATTTACCCCAGAGACATGTGGCATTTCAGTTACTCACCCCAGCGAAACAGATGATCCATCTGAGGCAAACAGACCGTCTGTCCAAGGCAAACAAACCATGCGTTTGAAGTAAACAGACCGTCTGTTTCGAAAACAGAAATGGGAAGCCGAGGCCTCCCATTTACTAAATATTTATAAATCTGCTCTTGACAACTTTTACTTTGCCAGATCTTCAATCACCTTCATTATCTTCTGACCAATTTCTTCTGCCGCTTCTGCTGTAGACGCTTCACTATACACGCGGATAATCGGCTCGGTGTTACTTTTACGCAAGTGTACCCACTTATCGGCAAAGTCTATTTTCACACCATCAATGTCATTGATTTCTTCATCCTTATAAATTTCTTTCACCTTAGCCAAAATAACATCCACATCCGTTTCAGGAGTCAGATCTACGCGATTCTTTGCCATGAAATAAGCAGGATAAGTTGCACGAAGCTCGCTCACCTTCTTGCCTTCATGTGCCAGATGGCTCAGGAACAAGGCAATACCAACCAGCGCATCACGTCCGTAGTGACTTTCCGGATAAATAACTCCGCCATTACCTTCGCCACCAATTACGGCACCCACTTCTTTCATCTTGGTGGTAACGTTTACTTCGCCTACGGCAGAAGCAAAATATTCCTTGCCATACTTGCGGGTTACATCACGCAAAGCACGTGTAGAACTCAGGTTAGAAACCGTATTACCCGGAGTATGCTTCAACACATAATCGGCTACACTCACCAGCGTGTATTCTTCGCCATACATTTTTCCATCTTCGCAAATCATTGCCAAGCGGTCTACGTCAGGGTCAACTACGAAAGCTACATCAGCCTTGCCACCTTTCATCAGGTTCATAATGTCACCCAGATTCTTTTCAAGCGGTTCGGGATTATGTTGGAAATCACCTGTCGGTTCACAATAGAGCTTCTCTACATGCTGTACACCCAATTGTTCCAGTAACTCAGGCAGAATAATACCACCCACAGAGTTTACACAATCAATAGCCACGCGGAAGTTCGCCTTTCTGATAGCTTCTACATCTACCAGACTAAGCGCCAACACACTGTCTATATGTTTTTGATTGTAAGTCAGATCCTTGCGATATGATCCCAGATGATCTACATCAGCAAAGTCAAATTCTTCAGCCTCGGCAATGCGAAGTACTTCGTTACCTTCGGCAGCATTCAGAAATTCACCGCGTTCATTCAGCAATTTCAGGGCATTCCATTGTTTCGGATTGTGCGAAGCGGTCAGGATAATACCACCACTGGCGCCTTCCATAGTTACGGCCAATTCAGTGGTCGGTGTAGAAGCCAAATCAATGTCCACTACATCCCATCCCATCCCCATCAGGGTACCTACCACTACATTCTTTACCATTTCACCCGAAATACGGGCGTCACGTCCTACTACAATTTTGTTGCTTTTTACCGTGCACGTTTTGCGAATAAGTGTGGCATACGCTGATGTGAATTTCACAATGTCAAGCGGATTCAAGCCCACACCCGCTCCTCCGCCAATAGTTCCGCGGATTCCAGAGATAGATTTGATTAGAGTCATTAGGTTAATGATTTAAAGATTGTTGGTTATATACTATAATTACCTATAGATTTGGTATTTACGGATATCATAGTAATAAGGGTATACGGACTGCATAGCTGTACTGTGTCCCATCTTTGAAGGAACGATCAGTCTGACGTGTGCCCTGTCACGTACATAGGCCAGTGGTACTAACCAACCAGCAGGAACGGCAGTCGTTTGGTAATAAGTAAGCATCAATCCTTGCGTAAACTGACCGGCAATGGAAGAACTCGTTACCCGGTAATTAAATTCATCTACTACTTCCGCAAATCCTAAGTTAGACATTGTCGTATCTCCTTGAATAAGGCCATATTCCATGAAACGTACCAATATTTGGTCGTTCGCCTTCACTGTATCGGCAGGATCCTTAGAACCTTTATCCCGTATTTGCATATACACACCACTGGCAAGTTGCACATATTCATTCTTTAGTGTATCCGTAGTCGAGTCGTTTCTGTAAAACTCCGTTTGGGATATAACCTTAATATTATTGTCCTTTATAAATGCTTTGATGGCATCTTTTTCCTCCTCCAGCATTTCTGCATAAGTCTTGGTGTTATCGCAAGCCTGAAAAGCCAGACCACATACCAGCAAAGACAAAAAGAATAATGTAAGTTTCTTCATTATCTGTTATTTAGTAATTCCGTACAAAAGTATTCGATTTCGTTGAAAGTTGAAAGCTCTACGAGGAAAGTTCGTATCTTTTAACCTTTGTGCCCCTCTTTTTTTATCCTTTCGCATTCAATAAAGGCTTAAATTTCTCTAAAGCACGTTCCAGGACTTTCTTTGCTTCCTCCAGCGTACCATAAAATTCACCACCGGAAGCATTCAGATGTCCGCCTCCATTGAAGAATTCAGCAGCTAATTGATTGCAAGGAAATGTACCCACAGAACGCAATGAAACCTTAATCATCGGCTTTTCCGTGTCTTCACGCAGGAAGCAAGAAAAAACCACGTCTTTTATACTCAAAGGAATATTTACAAATCCCTCGCTGTCTCCCCGGATATAATTGAAACGTCCCTGCTCATTTTTTGTCAACGAGATCAAGGCAGAATGATAATCGGGATAAACCTGCATATTTGAAAGCACATATCCCATCAGTCGCAAGCGACTTTCAGAGTAAGTATTATAAACTTTCCGGTAAATATCATCCTTATCGATACCCTTGGAAAGTAATTCACTGATGATAAAATAAATCTCCCGATTATTGGAGTTATAAGTAAATCCACCTGTATCGGTCATCATACCGGTATAGATGCACTCTGCTCCTTCTTTGGTTATTTCATTAAAATACCCCATGCGGCATATCAAGCGGAATACAAGCTCCGAAGTAGAAGAAATATTAGGATGTGAGATTGTGATATCACAAAAATCTTCGGGATACAGATGATGGTCTACCAAAATCTTCTTCCCTTTTGCTGCCTTTATTGCATCCGCCATTGCATCAATACGACTCAAAGCATTGAAATCCAAACAACAGATTATTTCAGCCTCAGCGATCAGTTTATCGGCAAATTCTTTGTAGCGGTCATAGAGTAATACATCTTTGCTACCCGGCATCCATCGCAGAAAGTCGGGAAAAGCATTCGGCACAATGACATTTACCGTTTTATCTTGCGAATTCAAGAAGTGCCACAATCCCAATGAAGAGCCTATAGCATCGCCATCCGGCGCTACATGGGCTACAATTACAATTCTTTCTGCATGCCCCATCCATCTAGCAAAACGATCTATTTTGGCCTGCTCTATTACTTTTGTCAACATTTGATTATTTACAGTTAAACGATTTACAACTGAATGATCGGAATGACTTCCAACCTCTATAATTTGAACGGGCAAAAGTACGAAAAAGTTTGGGAGTTGGTAGAAAGTAGCAAAGGTTTTATTTAGTCTTCGTATTCTACTATCATTCAGAGCCCCCTATTTCTCTGAGTTTTTTCACATTCTTCATAACCAGCCAAATTATAAGCAACTGGAATAGTACTATTTCCAACACGGTATATACCAAATTTAAAGTAATATCCTTCTTCGTCATTGCGTCCGATTAGAATTTCTTCGTTATTCACAATATGTTTCTTTCGTTCTTTACCTTCTTGCTGGTAAGACATAGTCACATCCAAAAGCCCAGGTCTAAGAATAGTTTCTTGTTCCTTTCCATATAGAGTCCAGTCTATATTCACTCGGAAAGTTACCCAACACTCTTTCGGGAAAGAGCCGAACGGCATCTTATAAGCTATTGTGGAAGCCTTATAAGTGGAAGTCACGGGACGCATAATTTCTGCCTTGTCCGGATTTGCATTGCAACGGTCGGTTTTGTCAGTCAACCATTTACGGTCCGAATTGGCTTTGATGTAGAAATACCCTTGCGAGAAACCGAAAGCAAGAGGAGGATATCCGCCTTGTTCAATCAGCCAACCATTAGGATTTCCGGCTTTGTAGACAGTATCTCCTTTAGCATTGATTCTAGCTATTTTATCATGGGCTATATTCTTCTTGAAAATCATCTTTTTTTCCAGTTCAAGAAACTCTTCAACACTAAGTTTCATCACTTTACCGTTAGGATCGGAAACGAGTGTACGGCTCGGCATACCATGCCATTGTGCAAAAATAGTGGATACATCTTTGTCCAAAGCCCGCGGAATATAAACGGAAAATGTATAGCTCATGGATGAACCTTGCGGGCAACTTCCTTTACCGTAATGATATACAGTCTTCATCTTTTGTGCATTGGAGTATTCATTGGCCGGATAATTACGAAAGTCATTGGCCACAGCATAGCAATAGCAAAGTTCAGCACGACCTTTGGTTTCTCCTTTGGCGTAGCCTTCCAAAGTATTGTCTTCCTGTTTCAATTCGAAACGGTAAGAAGGCTTGTTCCCGAAAGGCCGGGAGTAATCCAATTGAATGGTATGGGGTTTATTGGTACCGACGGCTACCCAACGGTCATCAATAATCTGGTTTGCACGGGCCGAATCGGCCTGTACGTTTACACGTTCTTTCAGGGGTGTTAAGTTATCTGACTGTGCACGGACCGGACTTACCGCTGTCAAAGGAAGCAGGCAGAGGGTGATTAATGCGATTGTTCTCATTCTCTATTGATATTTTGTTAATTGGCTTGATGACATTGTGCATAAATTCACTTTTAATTCGGCAGAGGTACCATTGGCCTGCGACCATAATTCAGCTTCAAGCCCTTCTTGTACGCTTCAGAGCCATGCAAATCTTTAATATCCATTTCACCCAGATTTACAAGGATGCCACGCGCCATAAGCCCCGCATCTTCGTTTTCAAGACGCGGCAAGGTTTCAGCGGCTTTTCTCAGTTCGGGCAGAAACGGCCGGATATAGTCACGCATTTCGGGATCTAAAGATAGACATTCCAAAGAAGAATACCCTATTTTTCTATCTTTTTCTTGAACCGGAGTAACAAGGCGTGCAATACCTTCTTGAGCTTTGTCCATATAAGCAACAGCATAAGCTGCTTCGGAAGCTATATAAGGATTATCATCTTGCAAAAGTTTCAGCAAAGTTTGTGGAGCAGTCTTGATTTGTTTTTCTCTAGCGAGTTTTGCATACCCCACCACTCCCCAAAATCTTATCTCAGGCAAGGGACTGGAAAGTGCTTCCTCCAACATAGGGAGGGAAGTTACAGTTGCCGTTCCCGCAGTTTCCACAAGTGTATAAAGTTCGTCCAAAGGATATTTCTCCTTGCGCACTTTTTCATAAAGTATGTGTCCAGTGCGTGAATCTGGAAGGAAAAATCCCAAGTCGCCAGTAGTACGGATATGCTCGGATAGTGCTTGACGCATTTTGAACAAGGTTTCCACATATTCGGGAGATGTGGATAAGTCATGCAATTCATCCGGATCTTTTTCAAGATCGAACAACATTTCCGCTGGATGAGCCTCGAAAGTCTGTTTCCAATCCGGATTGGTATTGTGTCCCCCCAACACCAGTTTGTCCCATGCTTTATTGGAAGGCATTCCCCATTGGTAATAATTGCGCAAAGCAAACTGACGATAAGGAATATAACTGCGAATGTACTTGAAGTGTCCATCGGTAACAGCACGTACCGGCATAAAGTGATGTAATTGGTTAGCTGCCAATGCAAACTGCATTGTTCGCTTTTCTCTGCTTGCGAATTTACCGTACAGGGCTCTTCCTTGCATATGTTTGGGAGGTTTTATATCTGAAAGACTAAGTACGGTAGGGCCTAAATCCGTAAAGTTGACTAAACTGTATTCCTTGCCTGTGGCATTGTTGGCCAAATGCTGCCATTTGGGCGGGAAGTACACAATCAGAGGTACTCTCAACCCACTTTCATACAAATATCCCTTTCCGCGTGGAATGCAACCACCATGATCACTGAAAAAGAATATAATCGTATTTTCATCCAGTCCTTTCTCTTTCAGATCTTTCATGAAAAATCCTAGCCAGGTATCCACGTCCTGCACCGCTTCGAGATGACCAGCATAATCGGAACGCACTTCTGGAAGATCGGGAACGTAAGAGGGTAATGAAAGCAATGCCGGGTAAATACCCTCTTGAGTATAATCTCTCCGCCCGTCAGTATGAAAAGTGCGGATACGTCCCATATGCGAAGTTACAGTATTGAATACAGCAAAAAAAGGCTGGTCTTTCCGGCGCTTAGGACTGTTGTAAGAGGCTTTGTTATTACACTCGTCCCAGCAACTTTTGTTGTCAGTGGTAGAATTGTAATGTGTTTTGCTATTGTTTGTGCAATAATAGCCAGCTTCGCGCAACCGTTGTGGAAAGAATATATCAGCAGGTGTATCGTAAGGAACAGGATGAATATCCATTCCGTAAGTGCTTGAATAGCATCCAGTAATGAGCGATGAACGGGCTGCCGAACTTTGAGGAGCAACAGACCAGGCATTCATAAATTGTATACCACGAGCAGCAAGACTGTCTGCATTGGGAGTATGTACTCCCTTATTACCGTAACAACCGAACTCATAAGCACTGGTATCTTCAAAAGTGAGCCAAAGAATATTGGGTCTTTCACCTTTTTTGTCTGCTGCTTCTGTCTGCATGGAGTACAATCCACAAAAAGTGGTATACATTAATAAGGGTAAGTGTTTCATATACTACTAAAGTTTAAGGAATATTTATTTTCTGCTGCTAAAGTAGGGCGTTCGAACTTGACAGACGTATTTTTATGTTTAAAAGTCTACTAATATTGTTTCAGGAAACAACTTTTCAACAATATTAATACCAATTCAACAATATTATGGGCACCCATAGACATCTATATACAAATATTAGAGAAAAAAGCAATAGTTATTAGCCATAAAGCTGTATTTTTGAGTTTTAAAATCTAATATGAAGAAAATGAAAAACTTGTTTATTATTATGATGTTGTTATATGCATCATTCTTATCAGGACAAATACGGAATATAAATGAAAATCCATTTGATGATGCTTTGCGTAGTGAAGCAGACAAATTATTGACGGAATGGATGGATACCTTTTTGACATATCAATGTAATAATCCGAACCCTGCGCTTAACGGTGGTATTCTGTGCCCTGCATGTGCCCGTATGCATGGACGTATAGGTGATGCCGTACTTCCTCTAATGTATCTGGCAGAAAAAACCGGAAATAATAAATACTTGCACGGTGCCAAACGCCTGATGGCCTGGATGGAGAACGTGCATCGTCCAGACGGTTCTTGGATGAACGATGTACATGTTTCGGATTGGAACGGTACGACAGTCTTTGCTTCCATAGCTCTTTATGAGGCTTTACATTATCATGGTCATTTATTGGATGACTCAACCCGCAATCACTGGAAACAACAATTACTGCAAGCTGGTGAATTCATGATAAATAATCCATTTATTTATAGCCGTAAACGCGAAGGTATGCGAAATATGAATATAAACTATTCTGCGTCGGCAACCTACGCCTTGTATGCTATTGGCGAATTATGTAACCGTCCCGACTTTAAGAAAGAAGCCCAAGAAATAGCAGCCGATCTAAAAAGTTACTTTACGAAAAATGAATGTTTTCTATACGGCGAAGGACCGAATATTAACTCCGCAACCAGAAACGGCTGTTTCCCGACTGACTTACTTTACAATGTGGAAGAATCCTTGCCGAACATGGCATATTATGCTGCGATGGCCAATGATAAGGAACTGTTATCACTCGTAGAGTGCTCCATGAATACCCATTTGGAATTTATGCTACCCGATGGGGCCTGGGACAATAGTTGGGGAACAAGGAACTTTAAATGGACCTATTGGGGAGGACGTACCAGCGACGGTTTTATGGGAGGTTACTATAAATTAGCAGCCCGTCATCCGGAATATTTAGAGGCTATTCAACGGAATATCCAACTATTGAAAAAAGCCACTCATAACGGGCTTCTTTATGGTGGCATGCATTACTTTGCTTCCGGCATTCCCCCTTGTATCCATCACACCTTCGGGCATGCCAAAGCATTGGCATCCTTTCTCGAATTGCCTCCCGTGAAAACTGCCGCTTCCGGAAAACTGCCGCGAGATATTACTTACGGCACAAAGTATTTTAAAGATATCCATACATGGCTTCTATCCTACGGTTCGTGGCGTTCTACGTTCACCGGATATGATGCAGAATATAAGGTAAAAGGAACACATCCTATGGGAGGTGCTCTCTCGTTGTTGTGGCATGCGCAAGCTGGACCCGTTTTTGCCGCAACTATGAATCAATATAAACTGATTGAGGCTCCCAATATGCAGAGCAATACCCGCAAGTATCTGACAGGCGGTACTCCTCGAATCGAATTAATACAAAATGGAGTTGCATATAGCAATCTAGATGATTTAAATACAAGCATTACCTGCCATGAAAGAGAGGAAGCTTGCACATTTACCGTACATACCCATCTGGTTGATATCAACCAACAAGCTCCGCTGCAGGGAGAAGTAGCTATGACAATGAATTATACATATTCAGAACAAGGGGTCAGCATACATCTGGAGCGTTGTAATGAACCGATCCGACTTATGTTACCCGTCATTGCCTCACCTGAGGAAAATATTGAATTCTCTTCCCATGAAGTATACATAAGAAAAAATAAAGGAGTAGTATGTATCACTTGTGAATCGGGAGATATGGAGATTGCTTTTACGGACGATGATCAAAGAATTTTTAATCCGGTTCCGGGATTCTCTTTTATACCTTTACAGGTACTACCAGATAAAATGGATAAGAAAATCCATATCAATATCAGTTTTCGCTAGTATTTTATTCGTTTGCTCTGTAACAGACTATAATTATGACTATGAAAATACAATATTTTTTGTTAGCGCTTATAGGAAGCTTATTACCTTATATATTGAACGCCAGCATTATCGAGAATATCCATTTCACCCATATCGGTTTAGTAGATGGATTATCACATAGTACAATTTTTGCAATTAATCAGGATAAAGGCGGAAACTTATGGTTTGCAACATATGATGGTGTAAATAAGTACGATGGCTACAATTTTACAGTTTATCGCCATCAATATATGAATCCTAACAGCATTGCCAGTGATATATCCCGTTGCATTGCCGTTGATGATTCCGACAGGATATGGGTGGGAACCCGTGAGGGTTTGTCGCTTTACAACCGTTACAAGGATGCTTTCTCCAATTATTATTATAAGAAAAGAGGTATGAATGTAGCCGTCACCAGCATAGCTCCAATAAAAGAAGACTGGCTGATGCTGGGCACTGCGGAAGGAGTTCTGCTCTTTGACGCCAAAAGAGGATGCTTTCTAAATGACACTTTGCCCGCTACCCTGCATATGTTAAGACCTACAGTTCTGGTACGTCAGGGAGACCTTATCTATATTGGTGCCGAAAATGGAGTTTATACCTATACCTTGTCAAACGGCATTTTGGATAAATTAGTAGATATGCCTAATTATGTACGAGTACATGCCATCTTATGCCAGATGTTCAACCAAGTATGGATGGCAACTGAGGGAGATGGTTTGTACATGTATGATACTAAATCGAAAGTTCTGAAGAACTATCGTTATGAAGATGGAAAATCCGGTCTGAATTCAAACTATGTACGTTCTCTGGCACTGGATACTGAAAATCGCCTATGGGTGGGAACCTATAGCGGATTGAACATTTATAAAGAAGGAACGGACAGTTTTTCTTCACTTAAAAGCTCGGAGATACAGGAAGGCAGCCTATCTCAGAACTCAGTCCGGAGTATTTTTAAAGATTCGCAAGGCGGTATGTGGTTGGGTACTTATTGGGGCGGACTGAATTACTACCATCCTTTATGCAATCGTTTTCAGTGTATCAAGCATATTCCCTTCTTAAATTCGCTCAGTGATAACGTTGTCAGTTGTATCGTAGAAGATAATGAACATAATTTATGGATTGGAACGAGCGATGGTGGTCTGAATTTCTATGATAACAAATCACAAATATATAAAAGCTATTTGTTCAATTCAGGTACACTCGATGTCCCTTTTAAGGATATCAAAACTGTATATGTAGACGAACTGCACGATAAAGTATATGTAGGAGCCCATGCAGGAGGAATGATGGTGCTGGATAGAAAGTCCGGAAATGTAGAGTACTATAATCGCCAGAACAGCAATATACCAAGTAATAATATTTACTCCATTATCTCTGACGAGAACGGAGGTCTTTGGGTCGTTTCACTGGAATATCTACTGCATTTTGATATAAAGACTCGCCGTTTTAGGATTATTGATAAAAATAAAGACAGACATGAAGTACAGCAATACAATCGCCTGCTGTTTCGTGACTCCAAAAAGCGTTTATGGATAGGAGGTGAAATGGGTATCTCGGTATTTAATCAGGTTGGTAACTCCTTACAAAGTAATACGGATTTTCACATATCGCCTATACTGAAACAAGCGTTTGCAAATTGTTTTTATGAATCTACTTCAGGCTATGTGTGGGTCGGCACACGTAACGGACTTTTCGCTTTAAAAGAAGGAGATGAAAAGTTGTTGCAATATACAACAGCAGACGGTCTGCCAAGTAATGTTATCTATGGAATTCTGGAAGATGCCTATGGACGCTTATGGATAAGCACCAATCAAGGTTTGAGTTGTATGAACCCGGAAAACGGAAAATTCCGTAATTTTACAATCATGGATGGATTACAAGGGAATCAATTTAATGCAGGTTCTTATTGCCGAAAAGAGAATGGTTACATGCTGTTTGGTGGTGTCAGTGGCATTACGTCATTCCGTCCGGAGACATTGATAGATAACCCTTATGCTCCTAAGCCGGTCATAAATAAACTGTTTGTTTTCAACAAGGAGGTATTGCCGGACGACGAGACCGGCATTTTAAATGAAAGCATTGAATATACGGACCATATAACTCTATCATCTTCCCAGAATTCATTTGCGATCTCCTTTGTCGTATCCAATTATATTGCCGGAAAACATAATACTTTCGCCTACAAATTAGAGGGATATAATGATGAGTGGTATAAACAAAATGACATCAGTCCTGTTTCATATTCCAACCTGCCAGCGGGTAATTATACTTTCCATATAAAAGCAGCGAATAATGACGGCAAGTGGAATGAAGAACCTGCCACACTTCATATCCGTATATTGCCAGTCTGGTATTGCACCTGGTGGGCACTTACTCTATTTGCGCTGTCTTTCATTTTGCTAGTAGCAGGCATTGTCCGTTTTTTCTGGTTGCGTAAAAGTATGCAGGCTGAAATCCAGATGGAAAGATTGGATAAAGAGAAGCAGGAAGAAATCAGCCAAATGAAAATCCGCTTTTATGTCAACATCTCACATGAATTGCGCACTCCGCTCACATTAATCGTTGCCCCCTTACAGGAACTTATCAATCACATCAGTGGACATTGGGAACAGGCACAACTGCAATATATCCAGCGAAATACCAACCGACTGCTCCATCTGGTTAATCAACTAATGGACTACAGGCGGGCGGAATTAGGTATTTTTGAGCTCAGACCTACATACTCCAACGCCTATAAAAGGGTACTGAACTGTTTTATCAATTATGAAAGCCTTGCAAAAAGGAAGGATATAGACTATAATTTCTATACGGAACTACAAGATGAAAAGATGTTGTTTGATGAAAATTATCTAGATCTGATAGTCAATAATTTGCTTTCAAATGCTTTCAAATATACCGAAGTAGGTGAAAGTATAACAGTGAAACTTTGTAAAGAGGACAATAACCTAATATTGCAGGTGGTTGATACCGGTATTGGTATTCCGAAAGAAAAGCAAAAAAAGATTTTCGAGCGTTTCTATCAAGTGGAAAACGGATGCGAAGGCAGCGGCATTGGTCTTTCGTTGGTCCAAAGATTGGTTGAGTTACATCACGGGCGGATTGTCTTACAAAGCGAAGTAGGTAAAGGTTCTACATTCTCCATTTATCTTCCCCAAGATGAATCGGTTTATAAACAGGAAGAATTACAAGGTGGAAAAGGAGATACAGAGGAGCAGCGTGTATATTCTACCAATGCACACGATATCTACATCGGCGACGAAGAAAAAGAAAACGAAGAAGATATCATAGATGCAGAAAAGAGTAAGCGCGGAACCATTCTGATAGTAGAGGATAACAAAGAATTAAGACAATACCTAGTAAATGGGTTGTCTCCCTTATTCTGCCTGCTGGAAGCAGAAAATGGGAAAAAGGCATTAAACATATTGAAAGAACAGGAGGTTGACATTATTATCACAGACGTAATGATGCCTGTCATGGATGGCGTTAAATTGTGTAAACAGGTCAAACAGAATTTACGTACTTGCCATATACCGGTTTATATGTTATCGGCAAAAGTAGACGTGAAATACCAATTGGAAGGTTTACATGTAGGTGCTGATGATTATATCGCTAAACCATTTTCCATAGAAATATTGAAAGCCAAAATACTGAATATGCTGCGTACACGTTACCGCATTTTTGAACATTATTCCAATATGACGGAAGTGGAACCTGAAAAGCTTACAAACAACACTATGGATGAGGAGCTACTACGGAAAGCCATTGCCATCGTTGAGAAGAATATGGATAATGTAGAATTCTCAACAGAACAGTTTGCACGTGAAATGAACATGAGCCGTTCCAACCTCCATCTAAAACTGAAAGCGATAACTGGAAAGTCTGCTATTGATTTTATTCATAAAATACGATTCAACCGGGCATGCCAGTTGCTGAAGGAAGGGAAATATACCGTTGCTGAAATCAGCTTCATGGTAGGTTACAATACGCCTTCTTATTTTGCAGCGCGCTTTAAGAAGTATATAGGTTGCCTACCGACCGAATATGGAAAGAAATGATATTTATAGCTATGAAAGTGCATATTACCATACTTTGGATAACAATCTTATTATTATCTGTATCATGCATGCAGACAGATTTATGTCAATTATCAATATCCAAGGAGAATAGTATTTCGAATGGAGATAAGACCATAGAATTTTTCAAATTGATAAATGAAAACGGGATGTCTGTCACAGTAACGAATTATGCGGCTTCTTTGACCGATGTGTCTGTCCCTGACAAGCAGGGCAACTTTGAACATGTTGTTTTAGGCTTTGATAGTCTAAAAAATTATCTAGGAAAGCATCCCAAATTCGGCGCTACAATTGGAAGATTTGCCAATAGAATTAGAAATGCCGAATTCAGTCTGAATGGACAGACATATCATTTGGAAAAAAATAATAAAGGTCATTCTATTCATGGGGGAACACATGGATTCAATCGTCAGATATTTGATACAGATACATTCTATACAGTAAAAGATACGGCAATTGTAGTATTCAAATATAGAAGTACTCACCAAGAAGGAGGTTTTCCTGGAAATCTGGATATTTCGATAGCTTATAAACTGACTAATCATAATGAAATTATCTTAGAATATACAGCTGTGACCGACAAACCAACAGTGGTAAATTTCACAAATCACAGCTACTTCAATCTGACCGGATGCAAAGCTCCTGTATTGAGCCATATATATATGATTCGGGCAGATTCCATAACTTTGGTAGATTCCATAGGTATCCCTACCGGTGAACTAATGTCCGTAACCGGAACCGAATATGATTATACTTCTGCTCTATCGGCAGAAATGCGGATAAAGAAAATGGGCAAAGGATATGATATCAATTATAAACTGAATAAATCCTCCGACTCTCCGGAATTGGCGGCAATCGTGGTAGAACCTATATCCGGTAGAGTTTTAAAAGCATACACCACAGAACCGGGTATGCAGTTTTATATTCCCAACTCAAATATGGACTATCTTACCGGACATGGCGGAAGAATATATGGGGAATATTATGGTTTTTGCCTTGAGATGCAACATTTTCCAAATTCTCCCAATATTCCTCAATTCCCGACTACAAGTTTGTTTCCGGGAGATACTTACCGGCAAACCACAGTCTATAAATTTGAAACATTATCAGAATAATATATCCAACCTCAAAAACTTACTGATCATTAAAATAAAAGCCTGTGAAAAGGGACATTTTTATCTATGATAAGAGCAAGATATAGAAACTTACTGATTAAACAGCACATCGTCTCAGGATACTTGTGAGGCTGTTTTTACACAAAAATGCTGTATGGTGAACAATATTAATATAGAAAAAGAGTAAAAGTGGGAGAATCAAAAACAATGCTTTTACACCTTTTCTATCACATGTCGTATGTTTGCCTCGTAAAATTCTAAAATCAAACCTTAGATTTATTTATTATGTATAAATTAAAAGAATTATTTTTAATGTTTATCCTCGCTTTCGTTAGTATGATCACATACGCGCAAAGTCTGACAGTAACCGGTAAAGTACTTGATAGCGAAGGATATGAAGTGATTGGAGGCAGTGTCGTCGTTAAAGGTGCTGCTGGTGTTGGAACTGTTACCGATCTGGACGGTAAGTATACTCTAAAGGTAAATGATGCATCTAAAGATGTATTAGTTTTCTCTTACGTAGGTATGACTTCGCAAGAAGTGAAAGTCAATAATCAAAGTGTAATAAACGTGACCCTGCAAGCTGACGCCGTATTATTGGAAGACGTTGTAGTAATTGGATATGCCGCTGTTCCTCGTAGAGATTTGACCGGATCGGTAACCTCAGTTAGCAGCAAAGAACTTTCTAAAGTACCTGTAAGTGATGTTACACAGGCTTTGGCTGGACGTATGGCAGGTGTGATGGTACAACAGAGTGAAGGTACTCCGGGTGCTTCCATTTCTGTACGTGTACGTGGAGGTATCTCTATCACTCAAAGCAACGAGCCCCTTTACATCATTGATGGCTTCCCTAGTGAAGACGGTATGTCAACCCTTGACCCCGCTGAAATTGAAACCATCGACGTATTAAAGGATGCTTCAGCCACTGCCATCTATGGTGCTCGTGGTGCCAATGGTGTAGTTGTAATCACAACCAAGAATGGTAGCAAATCAGGTGGCAAAGCTACGGTAACTTTCGACAGCTATGTGGGTGTTAAAAAGATTGCGAACAAGCTGGATGTGCTTAATGCCGGTGAATTTGTCAGATTAGATTACGAACGTACATTGTGGAGAATGGGTACAGGAGATTCCGGTGCCGATGGTATGACCAAATGGGAAGAAAGATATGGCAAGTTCAGTGATCTTGCTTCCATATATAATGGTCGAAAGGGTATCGATTGGCAAGATGAGACCTTGGGGCGTAACGCTATTACACAGAACTATCGTGTAGGCGTATCCGGAAAGACGGAGAAGATGAATTACAGCCTGGCTTATTCATACTATAACGAAGAAGGTGCTATGGTGTACAGCGGTAGCAAAAAGCATAACATCTCATTCAACATGAACCATGAGATAAACAAATGGTTGACTGTAAATTCACGTATCAGTTACGACCAAATGCGCGTGGAAGGTATGGGCACATCGGAAGGTGGCGACCGCTTCAACAAGATGCAACACATCTTACAGTATCGTCCTACAGTAGGTATTATGGGGGTAGATGAAGATTTATTATACGGTGAAGACCCTCTATTAGCCGATGATAATGGCAACGTTATGCAGAATCCGTTAATTTCAGCGGCAGAAGAACTTAACGACAGGGAATGGCGTACTTTCCAGGCCAATGGTGGTGCTACTATCAAGTTGCTAAAAGGACTGTCTTTCCGTAGTACAGTAGGTATGCGCTATCAGACCCGTCGTAACGATGTATTCTATGGTGATGAGTCTATTACAGGTAAGCGTTCTAGTATTCAAGGTTCGATTACTAATTTAGAAAACAGCAGTTTCCAGACTTCTAATGTATTGACCTATTCTTGGAAAAACAAAATTCATGACTTTACGGCCATTGCCGGACATGAATATGTGGAAAGATGGTCACGCAGCTTTTCTGCAAGTGCCAGCCAGTTCCCAAATGATGAAATCGGTTTAGGTGACCTCTCACTGGGTGTTCCGGGAGTTCCCACTTCCAGTGAAAACTACGATGATAAACTGCTCTCATTCTTCGGACGTATCAACTACAATTTGATGGATAAATATCTTTTTACCGCTTCGGTTCGTGCTGACGGCTCTTCCAAGTTCGGTAAGAACAATAAGTGGGGTTACTTTCCGGCTTTCTCGGCCGCGTGGCGTTTAGGCGAAGAGGCATTTATCAAAGATTTAGGAGTCTTTTCTGATTTAAAATTCCGTATTGGTTACGGTCTTGCAGGTAACAATCGTATTGGCAGTTACCAAAGTCTTGCTCTCATGAGTTCCGTTACTGCTGCCAATGGCAACGGTGCACAAGCCGGCTATGCTTCCCGCCAAGTGCCTAATCCCGATCTGAAATGGGAGGCAAACAAGACATTCAACATAGGTATGGATTTTGGTTTCTTGAACCAGCGTATCACATTCTCTCCGGAATTCTACATTAATCGTAGTAGCAACTTGCTGCTGAATGCCAAGTTACCTAACTCTTCCGGTTACACCAGTATGGTTATCAACGCAGGTGAAACTCAAAATATGGGTGTGGATTTGACTATCAATACGGCAAACATCGTATCCAAAGATTTTACCTGGAACACTTCAGTTACTTTCTCCCACAACAAAAATAAGGTAAAGAAACTGACAGGCGAAGATGTACAGTTGTATCTGGCTAACTTCGGTTATAGCGGTGCAGGGGCATCCCATCAAATTGGGGTAAACCAACCATTGGGACAATTCTACGGTTACGTAACTGACGGGTTGTATCAGGTGGAAGACTTCAATTACGATGCTACAACCAAAACTTATACATTGAAGGACGGTGTACCTTATCATGGCGACAAGAAGAATATCCAACCAGGTTACTGGAAGTTCAAGAACGTGGATGGTAGCGAAGACAACCAAATTACCGAAAGCGATAAAACCATCATCGGTAATGCCCTTCCCGATTTCTATGGAGGTATCAACAATACTTTCAGTTGGAAGGATTTCGACTTGAGTATTTTCTTTACTTATAGTTATGGTGCCGAAGTACTGAATGCTACCAAGCTAACCAACACTAAGACTGCCCTTACTAATAAAAACGTTTTATCGGTAGCTGATGATGCTCATCGCTGGGTGACCATTAATGCCAGCGGCGAGCTGATTACAAATCCTGAAGAACTGGCAGCAGTGAACCAAGGCAAAACAGTAGCTCATTTCGGTGATAATGGTTCAAACAACACCTACATTCATTCCTGGGCTATTGAAGATGCTTCTTATTTGAAGTTGAGTAATATCACTTTAGGGTATACCTTCCCCAAAAAAGTAATAAACAAGATCGGTCTGACCAAACTACGTTTGTATGCAACAGGCAATAATCTGTTTACATGGACTCCTTATACCGGTTTCGATCCGGAAGTATCTACTATGAGTAGCGCATTGACTCCCGGTGTTGATTTTGGTGCTTACCCCAGAAGCCGCTCTTTCGTATTTGGTGTGAACGTAGCATTTTAATTAGAATTTAAAAAGGGAATAATAAAATGAAAAACAAAATGATATATGCGCTTGGCGCAATGATGCTTGTAGGGGTTACTTCCTGTGACCTAACTGAAAAGCCCAGCTCATTCTACGAGAAAGATACTTATTTCGTAACAGAAGGAAAAGCCCAGATGGCCGTAGTCGGAATCTACGACTGTCTTGAAACTACAGACTATTATGGACAAAATATCATGCCGTTCTTTGGTTCGGACGATATGTTCATGGTACGTGGAACCGGTTCGGACGGAACCCGTCGTGATATATCTCACTATCTGTACAACGCTTCCAATACATGGATTGCCAGTGTGTGGAGATGTGCTTATCAGGCTCTCGACCGTGCCAATGTAGCTATTGCCAGCATTGAGGCAATGCCGGGTTTTGCAGAAAACAAAAATCTACAGGAAATTAACGGACAAGCTCGATTCCTCCGTGCCTACATAGCTTTTGACCTAGTGAAATTCTTTGGTGATGTACCGTTCAGCACGGAATATACGAATGGTTTTGGTAATACATCCAAACCTCGTACCGACCGTGAGCTGATTTATGACCAAATCATCGAAGATTTGAACTATGCAAAAACACATTTGAAATCCGGTCGTGAAGTGGCATCTTCTGAAATACCTTGTAGCGGTGCTGCCCGTACTTTACTGATGCGTGTCTATTTGCAACGTGCCGGCTATAGCTTGAACCGTTCATCACGTCAGTTGACCCGTCCGGACGATACTGCCCGAAAGGGATATTTTGAAGCAGTGATTAAGGAATGGGAAGCTTTGAAGGCCGAAGGCTATCATAATTTTTATGCAAGCGGTTATGAACAACTGTTCAAAAACTACTCTCAACTGACATTGGACAATCAGGAGTCTCTTTGGGAAATTGCTTTTGAACCCAACCAAGGTTTGAAAGATAATGCCGGTGTATGGGCAACTTACAACGGACCACTGGTAGATGCTCCAGGAAGTTACCCCGGCACAAGCAGTTATATGGGACGTGCCAATGCTTTCTTTGTGGTATTACCATATTGGAAGTCTTTCTATGAGTCAAATGAGGATGGAAGCATAAAAGATATACGCCGTGACGTGAATTTCGTGGACTATGCTATCAAGTGGAACAAAAATAAAGAAATTCAGGAAAAATCGCATACTTCTGCCGATATCAACAAAAATCTAAACAGATATCCGGGTAAATGGCGCAGAGAATGGATGGCTCCGGGCTTCGTAGATCCCAATAACACGGGTGTCAATTATGCTCCGTTGCGTTATGCCGATGCAGTTCTGATGGCAGCCGAAGCTTATAACGAAACCGGTAACACAACCGAAGCATGGAAATTATTGAATGATGTTCGTGTCCGTGCCGGTGCTACTCCTATAAGTACAGCTAATTATTCAAGCTTGTTAAAGGCTCCGAAGTTGTACGATTTACCATTCATTCCGGATGGTGACGATGCCGGCAAATTCCGTACAGCCTTGTATTGGGAACGCGCTTTTGAACTTTGCTACGAAGGTCAACGCAAATATGACTTACTGCGCTGGGGCATTCTGGAAGCATCTTTAAAAGCCGCCCAAAACTATATGGAATCATGGACCCCAGGACCTGATGAATATATAACGGATGCTGCACGTAAAGATTGGAATGCGGTGAAATGGGCTAAATCCAACTACGTAGCAGGCCACAATTTTACCACGGGCAAGCATGAACTTTATCCGATTCCATTGGCTGAAATTCAGTCGAATGCAGCTTTGAACGGTGAAAACAATCCGGGATTTGAGTAATTCCATTTCCTGAGTATGAACTGACAATGGATGGAGAAATGGAGGAACTGTAATTATGTTTATACTTTCTCCATCCTTGTACACAAGGACGATAATTTGAGCAGATATAACCTATAGAATATACATTATTTATGAAGAAATTTTTATTATTTTGTTACGCAGTTGTTACACTACAAGGATTCTCCAGCTGCTCATCCAGTCAACCTAAAGAAGATTATGGCTGGTTGAAAAATGCAATAGATACTTCTGTGCAACAACTGGAAAAAACAGTGGCCGATGTAGGGGATTCAGTCCTGTTACCCCGCTCCATCTGGACGGGATACGATATGGATTTTCTCTGTAGTCAATTACAAAGAGATCCTGCAACTTTCAAAGACTCCTTACGGGTAAAACCTGTGAAAGATGCTCTGGGAAGCCGCAGATATTGTAGCTCCATCTATGATTGGACAAGTGGTTTTTTCCCCGGAAACTTGTGGTACGCGTATCAACTGACCGGCATTGAGGACTTGAAAAAGAATGCTGTAAAATTTACGAATTATCTACATCCGGTGAAAGATTATAAAGGTACACACGACATAGGCTTCATGATGAATTGCAGTTATGGTAATGCATATCGTCTAGCCCCTGCTGACAGTATCCGTCAGATACTGGTGCAAACTGCTGATAATTTATGCGGCCGTTTTGATTCGAACATAGGTTGTATTCGTTCCTGGGATTTCGGAAAGTGGAACTTCCCTGTGATTATTGATAATATGATGAATCTGGATCTATTATTTTATGTCAATCATCTTACCAATGATCCCAAATATAAAGAAATCGCATTGAAACATGCTGAAACAACATTGAAGAACCACTTCAGAAACGATCATTCATCCTACCACGTAGTAAGCTACAATAACGATGGCAGCGTAGAAATGAAATGTACACATCAGGGGAAAAATGATGATTCTTCATGGGCACGCGGACAAGCCTGGGGAATATATGGATATACATCCTGCTATCGCGAGTCAAAAGATGCGGCTTTCTTGCAGCAAGCCAAAGATATTGCAGCATTAATCATGACACGTGTAAAGACTGACGATGCGATTCCTTTGTGGGACTATGATGCCCCGGATACACCGGAGACACCTCGTGATGCATCCGCCGCTTCTGTCACAGCTTCTGCCTTGATAGAACTCAGTACTCTTGTAGAGGATGGACAAGTCTATTTTGATTATGCAGAGAAACTACTCAAGTCTCTCTCTTCCGATGCTTACCTGGCAAAGATCGGCACTAACCAGGGATTTATCCTGATGCACTCTACAGGTTCACTGCCTAATGGGTCTGAAATTGACACACCTATCAATTATGCCGATTATTATTATCTGGAAGCTTTAGCCCGATATATGCAGGTAAAAAGCCTTGATTATAAATCGCTTTAAATGAATTTAATATACCATGAAAATAACAAACTATATACTTAGTTTCACTTTTCTACTGGTTTCCCTATGTGCAGAAGCACAGCAGTTGCGAAAGGAAACTTTTGATTTACTGAATCTGGATTATCCGGGATTGGAAAAAGTAAAAGCTGCATGTGCTCAACAACAATGGGACGAAGCAGCCCAAGCTTTATTGGATTATTACCGCCAGCGTACCGGTATAGGGCATCCCGATATCGATATGAAGAATATCAAAATATCCAAGGAAGAACAAAAATGGGCGGATGATGCCTTGGAACATACATTTTTTGTACACAAAGGATATCAGCCTTCCTATAATTATGGCAAAGATATCAACTGGCAATATTGGCCGATACAAGACAATGAGTTGCGCTGGCAGTTACACCGTCACAAATGGTTCACCCCAATGGGAAAAGCATATAGAATCTCAGGGGATGAGAAATATGCCAAGGAATGGGCATATCAATATATGGACTGGATTAAGAAGAATCCTCTGACCACCGTAGAAAAAGAAGAATACGAACTTGTCAGTGCAGGTGAAGTAAAAGGGAATGCTGAAAATGTACGTTTTGCATGGCGTCCTTTGGAGGTGAGCAACCGTTTACAGGATCAAACTCTGCAATTTTTATTATTTATTCCCTCAAAGGCTTTCACCCCGGAATTCCTGACTGAATTCCTGATTAATTATCACCGGCATGCACTACACATTCTGGGTAATTACTCAGATCAAGGCAACCACCTGTTGTTCGAAGCACAACGTATGGTATATGCAGGTGCATTTTTCCCCGAGTTTAAAGAGGCAGCCGGATGGAGAGAAAGTGGGATAAACATTTTGAACCGTGAAATAAAAAAACAAGTTTATCCGGATGGTGGCCAATATGAACTGGACCCCCATTACCATTTAGCGGCAATCAATATTTTTTGCAAGGCCCTACGTATGGCGGACGTCAATGGTTTCCGTCAGGAGTTTCCTGCCGAATACGTGAATACAGTTAAAAATATGATTGAGTTCTACGCTAATATCTGTTTCCCGGATTACAGTAATCCTTGTTTCAGTGATGCAAAATTAGGAGACCGCCCAGCAGAAATCCGCAATTATCAGGAATGGCTCAAACTGTTTCCGGATTGCGACTGGATCCGTTATTATGCTACTGAAGGTCGTGAAGGTTCTCCCCTACCCAATCTTTCTCATGGAGCCCTGACTTCCGGCTTCTTTACTTTCAGAAACGGCTGGAAACAAGATGCTACTGTAATGGTGGTAAAGGCCGGTCCCAAAGGTGAGTGGCACTGTCAACCGGATAACGGAACTTTTGAGCTCTGGTTCAATGGTCGGAATCTCTTTCCGGATAGCGGCTCATACGTCTATGCCGGTGACGATGAAGTGATGAAACTTCGCAACTGGTTCCGTCGGACAAGTTCTCATAATACCCTGACACTGGATGAGAAAAACTTACAGACCACACAATCTGTTACTAAGCTTTGGAACCCCGAAGGTAATGAACAAATCCTAGTAACAGAGAACCCTCATTATGAAGGCTTAAAGCACAGACGTTCTGTCTTCTTTGTAGACCAATCTTATTTTGTCATTGTCGATGAGGCTGTGGGAGATGCAAAAGGAACAGTGAATCTTAACTATCATTTATGTGAAGGCACTGTAAATGTAGACGATAAAAGTCATATTCTGACCACCGCTTACGACGGGTCAAGCAATATGAAGTTACAATGTTTTGCCGAAAAGAAAGCTTCGATGAGAGAAAAGGAGGGATGGCGTTCCACTGCTTATCGCGTACGTGTACCCCGTACTTCGGTTTCCTTTGATGTGGACAAAAAGGATTCGGAAGCTGTACGTTACATCACCATTATCTATCCTTCGAAAAATGCAGCTTCTTTTCCTGCATTCAAGGCTAAATTCCTGAATAAGAAGTTTGATGAGAATGGAGTGAAAATAGAAATATCTGTTGATGGAAAGAAACGTCAATTGGAGTATAAACTATAAGAAGACTTTTATTATGAATCGCTTATCATATTTATTGTTGCCTCTCACTGCCATCGGAGTCTCCGCTTGCAGCTCCAATAAGACCAAAGAGGAGGTAAAACGTCCGAACATTATCTTTATGATGACAGACGACCATACAACGCAAGCCATGTCATGTTACGGTGGACGTCTCCTTCAGACTCCCAATATGGATCGGATCGCCAGTGAAGGTGTTCGTATGGATAATTGTTATGCGGTCAATGCTTTATCCGGTCCGTCAAGAGCTTGTATCTTGACGGGCAAATTCAGCCACATCAACGGATTCACAGACAATGCCAGCACTTTCGATGGCAACCAACAGACTTTTCCCAAATTGTTACAAGCTGCCGGTTACCAAACTTCAATTGTCGGCAAATGGCATTTGATTACCGAGCCTCAGGGGTTTGACTATTGGTGTATCCTGACCGGACAACATGAACAAGGGGACTATTATAATCCAGACTTCAACGAGAATGGAAAGCAGATTGTAGAGCAGGGATACACCACTGACATTATCACAGACAAAGCTATCGAATATCTGGAACATAGAGATAAAAGCAAGCCTTTCTGTATGATGTATCATCAGAAAGCCCCACACCGTAACTGGATGCCCGCTCCCCGCCACTTGGGGATGTTTAACAATACCGTGTTCCCCGAACCCGCCACACTTTTCGATACATACGAAGGTAGAGGCTCTGCTGCCAGGGAACAAGATATGTCCATTGAACACACATTGACCAATGACTGGGATCTGAAACTGCTGACCCGTGAAGAAATGCTAAAGGATACAACGAATCGCCTCTATCAGGTCTACAAGCGTATGCCGACTGATGTACAGGATAAGTGGGACTCGGCATATGCACAACGTATTTCAGAATATCGTAATGGCAATTTAAAGGGAAAAGAACTGATCAGCTGGAAGTACCAGCAATATATGCGCGATTATCTGGCAACTATCGTAGCCGTAGACGAGAATATAGGAAGACTGATCAGCTATTTGGAGAAAACCGGTGAACTGGACAATACAATCATTATCTATACTTCGGATCAAGGTTTCTTTTTGGGCGAACATGGCTGGTTTGACAAACGCTTTATGTATGAAGAATGCCAGCGTATGCCACTAATCATCCGCTATCCGAAAACAATCAAGGCAGGCAGTGTATCAAGTGCCATTGCCATGAATGTGGATTTTGCTCCCACATTGCTGGATTTTGCCGGGGTAGATATACCGGCGGATATTCAGGGACAGTCTCTCAAACCTATTCTGGATAATGAAGGGAAAACTCCGACAGACTGGAGAAAAGCTGCCTATTACCACTATTATGAGTATCCAGCAGAGCATTCAGTAAAAAGACATTATGGCATTCGTACTGCTGATTTTAAACTGATTCACTTCTATAATGATGTGGACGAGTGGGAAATGTACGATTTGAAGAATGATCCGAATGAATTAAATAATGTATTTAACAAATCGGAGTATGCCGACAAACGGACAGAACTGATGTCACTACTGAAAGAAACCCAAAAGCAGTATAAGGATGATGATCCAGATGAAAAGGTAAATGAACTGTTCAAAGGCGACAGACGATTAATGAAAAACAGATAATCTATAAAAATACCATGAATAGAAGAAACTTTTTAAAAAATACAGGCTGGTCCCTTATCGGATTGGCAGCTTCCGGCAGTTTATTATCTGCATGTCAGCAGGGAACTGCTGCAGGAAAAAAAATTATGCCCTCTGCCAGTAATCTGAAATATTTCTGGGGAGATCTACATAACCACTGTAACATAACCTACGGCCATGGCGACATGCGTTCTGCGTTCGAAGCCGCCAAGGAACAATTGGATTTTGTATCTGTCACCCCACATGCCATGTGGCCTGACATTCCCGGAGCAGATGATCCTCGCCTGAAGTGGGTGATTGATTATCATACCGGTGCTTTCAAGCGCTTGCGCGAGGGAGGTTATGAGAAATACGTGACCATGACCAATGAGTACAATAAGGAAGGGGAATTTCTAGCCTTTGTAGGTTATGAGGCACATAGCATGGAACATGGCGACCATGTAGCCCTGAATTATGACTTGGATGCACCGTTGGTGGAATGTACCTCCATTGAAGACTGGAAACAAAAAGCCCGCGGACATAAAGTATTTATAACTCCACATCACATGGGTTACCAGACGGGCTACCGCGGATATAACTGGAACTTCTTTACGGAAGGAGACCAGACTCCGTTCGTAGAAATGTATTCCCGCCACGGATTGGCAGAGAGCGATCAGGGCGATTATAATTATCTGCATGATATGGGACCTCGCCAATGGGAAGGTACAATTCAATGTGGATTGGAGCAAGGCAAGAAATTCGGTATTATGGGCTCGACAGACCAGCACGCCGGATATCCGGGCAGTTATGGTGATGGGCGTATAGGCATACTGGCAGAGTCATTGACTCGTGATAAGATTTGGGATGCCATGAAGAAACGTCACGTCTGTTGCGCTACCGGTGATAAGATCAATATAGATTTTCGTCTGAACGACGCTTTTCCGGGTGATGTGGTACGGGGTAACAGCCGCCGCATTTATTTGAATGTGGAAGGCGGCAGTTGCATTGATTATATAGACATTGTCAAGAATCGAAGATGCATAGCCCGTTTAAGTGGTCCGTTATTGCCCGAAATGCCGGAAGGAGACATGGTACGTTGTAAGGTAAAGATTGAATTTGGATGGAATCGTGAAGAGCAGTACGTACACTGGCAAGGAAAGCTATCTATCAGCAAAGGAACTATCAATGCTGTGGAACCTTGCTTCCGTGGCGCTGCCTTCACCTCTCCGCAACCGGGAGAACCCGAGTTTGAAACAAAGGTCAACCGTATTGTGTCCGTTACGGACAAGGATACGGAGTTAGATATGTACAGTTCCAAGAATCCGAATACCACCACTCCCGCCATGCAGGCTGTCATTCTGGATGTCACTATGCCTAAAGACGGTATGATTACGGCAGAATTCAACGGCAAGAAGTTTGAACATTCATTGAGCGAACTTCTGGAAGGTTCCCGCTCCCATTTTATGATCGGATGGCTTAGTGAAGCTATTCTATTCAACCGTGCAATGCCGGAAAGTTGCTTTATGGTTGAACATTATATGGAAGATACTGAACCTGAAAGAGATACGGACTATTACTATGTCAGAGTTCGCCAGCGTGACCAGCAATGGGCGTGGAGCTCTCCTATATGGGTAGAAAGAATATAATGTTTCCTTATTTGATACAATAAATTATGGAATACGCAATTGGCATTGATTTAGGTGGTACATCTATAAAATATGCTTTGGTAGATAAAGCGGGTAATTCTTTCTTTGAGGGAAAATTACCCTCTTTTGCTTCTGTTTCGGCTGCGAAAGTGATGGAACAACTGATAAAGGCTGCCACTTTGCTGAAAGATGAAGCTGCCAAACAGGACTGGAACGTACTGGGCATAGGACTTGGCACGCCGGGAATTGTAGATGAAACAAACCGTATCGTACTGGGAGGTGCGGAAAATATTATCGGCTGGGAAAATATAGATGTAGCCTCCCTTATGGAGAAACAGATGAGTCTACCGGTAGTTGTTGGAAATGATGCCAACCTGATGGGACTGGGAGAAACGAAATACGGTGCAGGAAGAGGTTGTACCCATGTGGTGTTTCTGACTGTGGGAACCGGTATCGGCGGAGCTGTCATCATTGATGGCAAGTTGTTCAATGGATATGCTAACCGAGGTACGGAATTGGGGCATGTACCGTTGATTGCCAACGGTGAGCATTGTGCCTGCGGGGCAATCGGCTGCCTGGAGCATTATGCTTCGACTTCCGCCTTAACAAGACGTTTTAGCATATTGGCAAAAGAGCAAAATTTGAGTTTTGATACGGAGATAAACGGGGAATTGATTGTTCGCCTCTATCATGAAGATTTCCCGCTGGCTGTCGAGTGCATGAACGAACACTTTTACTATTTGGGAAGAGGAATTGCCGGCTTCGTCAATATCTTCAGTCCCCAACGGATTGTGATAGGAGGAGGTGTTGCAGAATCTGGCAGTTTCTATTTAGAGAAAATAAGGGCGGTAGTCAAAAAGCACGTAATAGCAGACTGTGCCCTGAATACCAAGATTGTGGCTGCCGGATTGGGCAATAAAGCCGGTCTTATAGGTGCAGCATCACTAATTCTATAAACAAACGAATTATTATGAAAAATAACAAGAAATGGGGTATGCTGGCATTGATAATGATGTTCTGGTTTACCATTTCCTTCATTACAAACATTCTCGGACCGTTAATTCCTGACATTATCCATAACTTTGAGCTGAAGGATTTGGCAATGGCGGGATTTATCCCGACTTCCTTCTTCCTGGCTTATGCCATCATGTCGATACCGGCAGGCATACTGATAGATAAATATGGAGAAAAGCCGGTGCTGTTTACCGGTTTCCTTATGCCATTTATCGGAACCGTCTTGTTTGCGTGTTTACCGTTTTATTCGATATTACTGGTGTCTTCCTTTATCATCGGCTTGGGAATGGCCATGTTGCAGACCGTAATTAATCCTTTGCAGCGTGTTGTCGGTGGAGAGGAGAACTACGCATTCATAGCCGAATTGGCACAATTTGTGTTTGGAGTAGCATCGTTTATCAGTCCCTTGGTTTACACTTGGTTAATACATGCGCTGGCACCGGGAGTCTATCAGCCGGGAAAGAATTTCCTGCTTGATATTCTGGCAGACATCACTCCAGTCACTCTTCCCTGGGTTTCCCTTTATTGGGTATTCACAGTGTTATTGCTGATTATGCTGCTCGTTGTGTCATTGGTTCGCTTCCCGCGCATTGAACTGAAAGACGATGAACGCAGTGGTTCTTCGGCCTCCTACAAAAAATTGTTCCGTCAAAGATACGTATGGCTTTTCTTCTTGGGAATCTTTTGCTATGTCAGTACGGAACAGGGGGTTTCTATTTTCATGAGTACTTTTCTGGAACAGTATCATGGCATTGATCCGAAGACCGTCGGCGCGCAAAGCATCAGTTATTTCTGGGGTTCAATGACCGTCGGATGCTTATTTGGCATGTTCCTGCTGAAGTTGATAGACAGCAAGCGTTTACTGCAAATATCGGGCATACTTTCCATGGGGTTACTGTTAATCGCATTATTCGGTTCTGCGGAAATGGCGGTATGGGCCTTTCCGGCAATAGGCTTTTGTATCTCCATGATGTACTCCATAGTGTTTTCACTTGCCCTGAATACAGTAACCCAGAATCACGGTTCTTTTGCAGGTATCCTCTGTTCCGGAATAGTGGGAGGTGCAGGTGGCCCGCTACTCGTCAGCCTGGTATCCGATGCCACTTCATTGCGAACAGGCATGCTGCTTATTTTGGTTTTCATGGGATACATTACGTTTATCGGCTTCTGGGCACACCCTTTGGTTAATAATAAAACAGTTAGCTTGAAAGAGCTGGTTACCTTCAAAAAACAAAAATAAGATTCTGAGATGAAAAAGATAATATTGGGCTTATCCGTCCTCTGCCTGTTAATGGCATGCGGCAGTTCCGAGCAGCCTGCCGTGATAAAGGTTTCCGAAGAAACATTGATGTATGAAGTCCGTGCAACTCCCTCTCCTGCCGATGGCACATACGTCAAGGTAAATCCGCCGCGTTTCATGTGGCCGGACAAATTCCCTCATTTAGGTCCGGTGTTGGATGGAGTTCCGGGACAAGTAGATGAAAAGCCAAAAGTAGTTTACCGGATTCGTATCTCCCAAGACAAGAATTTCCGGAAAGATGTCCTTACCGGTGAACGTGCCTGGGCTTTCTTCAATCCTTTCCAGTGCCTGGCACAAGGAAAATGGTATTGGCAGCATGCTTACGTTACCCCCGAAGGTACTGAAGAATGGTCGCCGGTTTACCAATTCTATATAGATAAAGATACACCGGAATTCAATCCTCCGACTTTAGAAAAAGTCTTGGCGAGATATCCTTCCCATCACCCGCGTGTGTTACTGGATGCAGATGACTGGGAAAATATAATAGCGAAAAATAATAATAATCCGGAAGCCCGGACTTATATGGACAAGGCTTCCCAATGCATCTCCCGTCCGTTGAAGCATCTTCAGGAAGAGATAGATACCACGAATGTAGTTACGTTGACCAACATTGTGCAACGTGAATCGGCCCTCATCCGCGAGAGCCGTAAGATTGTAGACAGAGAAGAGGCCAACGTGGAAGCATTGGTCCGTGCTTATTTACTGACAAAAGACGAGAAGTATTACCGGGAAGGCATTAACCGCCTGAGTGAAATCCTTTCCTGGCAAAAAAGCAAATACTTTGCAGGCGACTTTAACCTGTCCACCCTATTATCGATGAGTACATCCGCGTATGACGGATTTTATAATTTACTGTCACCGGAAGAAAAGCAACTGCTGTTGGATAACATCCGCAAAATTGGAGATAAGTTCTATAATGAATACGTGAACCATCTGGAGAACCGTATTGCAGACAACCATGTGTGGCAGATGACTTTCCGTATCCTGACGATGGCGGCATTCGCTACGGTCGGTGAAATACCGGAAGCGTCCGTATGGACAGATTATTGTTATAATGAATGGATTTCACGCCTTCCGGGCCTACATAAGGATGGTGGCTGGCACAATGGGGATGCCTATTTCCATGTAAACATACGTACCTTGATAGAAGTGCCGGTCTTTTTCTCACGCATATCCGGTTTCAACTTCTTTGCAGATCCGTGGTATAACAACAATGCCTTATATGTTATCTATCAGCAGCCCCCATTCTCCAAATCCGGAGGGCATGGCAACTCACATGAAGGACAACGCAGTCCGAACGGAGGGCGCATAGGATATGCCGATGCCCTGGCACGCGAATGCAACAATCCGTGGGCAGCGGCTTATGTACACGAAATTATGCAGGAAGACCCTGACATCCTGTCGAAGGCTTTCGAAGCCAAACCGGCAGATTTGACATGGTATCGCTGCACAACCCCGAAGGAAAGGCCTGCTTATAGCAAACATCTGTCGGAGCTACCGGAATCCAAAGTCTTCAAACAAGCAGGTACTGCCCTGATGAATACCGACATAGGGCATCATGCCAACAATGCCATGCTTTCTTTCCGAAGCAGCCCTTATGGTTCCACATCCCATGCCTTGGCCAATCAAAACGCTTTCAACACCTTCTTTGGGGGTAAGGCTATCTTTTATAGCAGCGGGCATCGTACCGGATTTACAGATGATCATTGTATGTATGCCTACCGGAATACCCGTGCCCATAACTCCATATTAGTAAACGGTATGGGTCAAAAGATAGGGACAGAAGGCTATGGTTGGATTCCCCGCTACTATGAAGGTGAAGAAATCTCTTACGTTGTAGGCGATGCCTCCAACGCCTATGGGAAAGTAGTTTCTCCGTTGTGGCTGGAACGCGGACGTTTGTCCGGCACTCAATTTACACCGGAGAAAGGTTGGGATGAAAATAAGCTGGAATTCTTCCGAAGACATGTCGTTCAGCTCGGACGTTCGGGTTTGTTTGTTGTTTACGATGAACTGGCCGGCAAAGAGCCGGTAGAATGGAACTATCTGCTACATACGGTGGAACTGCCTATGGAGGTGGTGGTCAAGGAAGAAGGAGGATTGCGCATCCTGGGTAAGAATAAAGCGGATGGAGTATCGATAGCTCATTTATATTCTTCACAGGAGATGACTTATGCACAAACGGATACATTCTTTGTAGCCGCCCTTGACTGGAAAAAGCGTCTTGGCAAGGCTCTTCCTAATCATTATCATTTCACGGCAACGACAGCTCCTTGCAATAAAGTGTTTTTTCTCAATATAATCGATGTACATGGAAACAACCGTGCCGATGCCGTGATAAATCATCAGGGAAATCACATCACAGTAGAAGGATGGGTTATTGAATGTAATCTGGATAGTGAAGGTAAAGCGTTCCTGCATATAGAGAATAAGCAGAACGGTGCTTCACTGGACTTCAACTATAATTCGAATAAGGGTGCTACGACTATCGTCGATCAGGTAGACGGAAAGAGAATAGAGAAAAGACTGGTTGATTCCTTACCGGAACCTGAAATATAAAACCGAGTATTAAATCATGAAAGTTAATAATATGGTAAAACAAATTCCAATGAAGCATTTGGCATTTTTTTCTTTGCTATGCTCTTCTGCGGCCTCCGCTGCCGAACGTCCCAATATCATCTATATATTCACGGATCAACAGACAGCCAGCGCCATGAGTTGTGCCGGAAATCCGGATCTGCACACTCCCAATCTCGACCGATTGGCAGCGGCTGGCATAATGTTCAATAATGCTTATTGCACTGCTCCGCTTAGTGGTCCTTCACGTGGAGCCATGTTTACAGGGCATTATCCGGATGCAGTAGGACTGTCAGTCAATGGCTCACCGATGCCCGACTCTCTCAGGACACAGACATTAGGCACCTTAATAAAGAATGCCGGATATGATTGTGCTTATGGCGGTAAATGGCATCTCCCTCTTCTTGATGTCCCCGACAAAGAATACGGCTTCGACAACATATACAAACATAGTGACGACGGACTGGCGGAAGCCTGCGCCGAATACCTCTCACGCAAACATAAAAAGCCGTTTTTTCTAGTAGCTTCTTATGACAATCCGCATAATATCTGCGAATACGCGCGGAGCCAAAACTTCCCTTATGGAAATATCGATACGCCTGATATACGGGACTGCCCGGGAGTACCTGCCAATTTCGCCAAGAATCCTTACGATGCCGATGTCATTGAAAGCGAAAGAGCAAACAATTATAATGTATATCCAACTGCCGGTTTTACTCCCGAAGACTGGCGTATGTACCGTTATACCTATTATCGTCTGGTAGAAAAAGTAGATAAGGAGATCGGAAAAATTATTGATGCCATTGATAAGAATGATCTTTGGAAGAATACAGTAGTGATCTTCTCCAGTGACCACGGAGATGGTATAGGAGCTCACCATTGGAACCAGAAATCCGCTTTATATGAAGAAGTTATCAATATTCCTCTTATCGTAACCCTACCCGGCAAAAAGAATGCAGGCAAAGTATTACCTCAGCTTATCAGTAACGGTATAGATTTCTTCGCTTCCGTATGCGACTGGGCAGGTGCCAAAATGCCGGAGGGGGCAGCCGGAAAGTCTTTCCGGAAAATTGTGGAAGAAGGTAACCCACAAGCCTTACATCAAGAATACATCATCACCGAAACACGGTTTGACGGTAGCAAGACAAGAGGCTGGGTGGTACGCAGTGAACGTTATAAATATGTGCTTTATGATAAAGGAAGACATCGTGAACAACTGTTTGATATGCAGAATGACAGAGGGGAAATGAGAAATCTGGTTATGGAAAATGCATATAATCAGGAACTACAAAGACTTCGTGATGTCCTTGAAAAGTGGATGAACGCCTATGACATACGTCCAAGCCGCCCAAAACTGCACGATGTTCCCGGAAAAAAGCTAAAAAGTACAACTCGATATCAGACAGCTTATAAATAGATAAGAAATCCTGGCATATAATATGGGGGAAGGTTTTCCTCATATTATTGCCGGACTTATACTGTTGAAGAGAATTAGTTTTCGTATTCCACTATCTTCCTTAACGGAGCTAATAAACGTTCCAATACATTTCTGTCTGCCAATATAATGTCTGCCGTGCCTTTCAATTCACGTAAAGTCGGAAGGGTTTTACCATAATTCGTATGCAAACCTTCCGGCAATACTATTTCCACTACATAAAGTCCATCTTCCGTCGGAGCCGGCGAAATGCTTTCCACCTTCCCTCTCACATAACCAAATTCCTGATCGGGGTAATTATCCATACGGATATGCACTTTCTGTCCCACCTGCACTTTTCCCGAACCTTGTAAAGGGAGTTTGGCTTTACCAACCACTTTCGAATCTTCGGAAGGCTGAACCACAAAAACAGTCTCACCCGACTGTACATTCTGATTGCGGCTCCAAACTGTCATAAAAGTTATCTTACCGCAGATAGGACTACTAAACAGATAATTCTGTGCCCACGAACTCAGCTGTGCCTGAAGCTGCTCAATTGCATTTTTCAATTCAAGCCTGCGGTTCTGTTCCTCATCATAAGCCTGTTTACCCAAGTCCAGCAAGTTTTCCTCCTGTTGTTTTAATTGCATTTCAGCCTGCAACAAACTCATGCCGGAAGTTTCTCTGGTACGTAAACTCTGCAAATAACGGCTGCCCGACTCTTCAAATTCTGCCACAATCATTGCATTCCTCGCATACAAAATGGAATCCCGGTCGTACATACTCTGCGCCAGTTCCATTTCTTTTTCGGTCAGTGTATGTTCACGCTCCACCAAGTTAAGATAAGAACGCTGCCCGGCCAGTTGTATCTTTCCCGCATCCATCTTCTTTGCATAATAATCTTGCTCGATAAAGCGAACGTAATCTGAAAGAGCAATCATAAATGAAGCATATTCAGACTGCAATTCTCCTAATTGCAAACGCTTACCTATAAAATACTCGGCCCCTTTCACCGGTTCATAACCTGCTATTTCCCAGTCTTTCATACGGTCCGTCAGCCATAGTACATCTTCCGTAACCGAAGCATTCTGAATGACTCCCAAATGTTCGCCTGCCTTCACCGTATCGCCATTGTGTACATATAAAGTATCTATTTTACCCATAGAACGCGCCAATATAAAAGCGGGAGGTTCCTCAGTAGTCAGTGTCACTTCCGCCTGCAAGACATCCGGATATTTAAAAATCCAGCACCCTGCCAGCAAAGCCAACAGAATAATGAACAGCACAGTTATCCCCCATCTCACCACCCAAGGGGAAATGTGATTCATCACTTCCTGCACTTCCTCGCTACGCAGCTCTATCTCTTTATATTTCTTTTCCTCTTCCACTGTCTTAAATTACCAATTTCTAATTACCCAACTCCAATTGATTCTTTACCAACCGGTAATATAACCCCTTCCGTTCTGCCAGTTCCTTGTGGGTTCCCTCTTCGGCTATTTTACCTTTATCCAGTACTATAATATTATCTGCATCCCTCACCGTACTCAGCCGGTGAGCCACTACTACAACTGTTTTCCCTTTATAAAATTCATGCAAATGCTCCATTATCTCGCGCTCATTATTCGCATCCAGTGCATTGGTAGCTTCATCAAAAAACAGGTAATCCGGATTCTTATACACCGCACGGGCTATCAAAATACGCTGTCTTTGCCCTTGGCTGATGCCATTTCCTTCCATACCGATTTTAGTATTGTATCCCAACGGTAAGGAATCTATAAAATCACGAATATTGGCAATGGTCACCGCATGTCTCAAACGTTCAATATCAATCTGCTCCTCACCTACCGCAATATTCTGTGCAATTGTCTCGGAGAATATAAAACCATCCTGCATCACAGATCCGGTTCGGGCACGCCATAAATGTGGATTAATGTTCTCTAACGGAGTATCCTGTATCTTGATCGCTCCTTTATTGGGAGTATAAAAACCAAGCATCAATTTTATCAAAGTAGTTTTACCACTACCGCTCGCCCCTACAATTGCGGTCACTTTATACTGAGGAATGTGTAAAGAAACATCATCCAATACATAATCCCTGTTTGCACCGTCATAACTGAATGAAACATTCTCTATCCGTATATCCCCTTTTTCCGGCAACACTGTAAGTTTTGACGAGATATCCTGTTCCTCGTCTTTCCGTCCATGTATCTCGTTCAGACGCTCCAAACTAATTTTGGCATCCTGAAATTGCTGTGCAAAACCAATAAAAGAAGATACCGGAGAACTCAACTGACCGATAATATAGGTCAGAGACATCATCATACCCAACGTCATCTGTCCATCTATTACGGCTTTTGCCGCAATAAAGGAAATCACAATATTGGTAGTTTGATTAAAAAATATGGAACCCACTTGCTGAATCTGTCCCAGTGCCAAACCTTTTATACTAATTTTGAACAGTTTCACCTGTATACGTTCCCACTGCCAGCGTTTCTGAGTCTCACAGTTGTTTAGTTTGATTTCCTGCATAGCAGTTACAATTTGTATCAGGTTGCTTTGTTCGCCTGCCGCTTGTGCAAAACGGCGTATATCCAATTCCCGCCGATACTTCATAAAAACGAGTATCCAACACACATACAAGGTGTTACCCAATAAGAAGATACCTAACACTGTCAAATTATAATAAGCAAGAACAAAGCCAAAAATAAAGAAATTGACAAAGGAAAAGAGTGTGGTAATAGATGACCCTGTCAGGAACGTTTTAATACGCTCATGATCACCGATACGTTGCATAATGTCACCTACCATTTTTGAGTCAAAGAAGTGCAATGGCAATTTCATTAACTTAGCCAGAAAATCAGATATTAAAGAGATAGTAATACGTGTGTTAACATGTAATAGTATCCAACTGCGAATAAACTCTACCGAAAGTTGCGATACAGATATTATGATTTGTGCTATCAGTACCAGAATGATAAAATTCAAATTACTATCACGGATACCTACGTCCACCAATGATTGCGTCAGAAAAGGGAGAATCAATTGCAACAAGCTGACTGTTAGCATCCCCAGTATCAACTGTATCAATTGTTTTTTATAAGGAGTGAGATATCTCAGAAAAAAAAGCAATCCTCGTTCTCTAATCTCCGGTTCATCCTCACGATGATAAAAGTCCGGTCCGGGTTCCAATACCAATGCTGTACCGACATCTTCCCTCTCTGTCCTTGTCGACAGCCAGCACTTCTTAAATTCCTGTTCATTATAAGTCACCATCTGTTTTCCGGGATCAGCAATCTGAAACCAATATTCCCCTTTTCTTTTTTTAATGCCATAGCAAACGACAAAATGATTTTGGTTCCAATGTAAGATGCAAGGTAACGGTACATCTGTAATAAATTGCTCAAATGATACATAAACTCCTGACGTCCGAAAACCAATAGCCTCTCCCGCATCACTAATCCCCAATAATGATACTCCTTCACGGGATATAAATGAGCGTGCACGCAATGTCTGTAATGAATAGCTTTTACCATAGTATTTAGCAATCATCCGCAAACAGGTAGGGCCACAATCCATTGCATCCGCCTGATGATAATATGGGAATGAGTGTTTCATTGATTCAGCCTTATTAATACCAGAATAGGATTATCCTCATCCTCAAACGATAGATTCCCCAAAGAATCTTTCATATCATCCGGTAACTCATTTACCTTTGCCCCCATTAAAAGATATTCGCGCCCATCTATTCGTTCATAAGCAAAAAAGTGATTCAAAAGCGACAACTTACTTTTCGACACTACATGTGAATCATCCAATTTATAAGCTTTCTTTTCCTTTTTATCATAATAAGATAAAAAAACTTGTGCACCGACATGCCTCATTGTATTCCAGCGAAGTAATAAAAAATGCTCTGCATCAACGAAAGCCGTACATATTCTCCGGTCATCATCAGGAACTTCAAAATTGTCTGTATCCAACAAACGGAACTTTCCTTTGTCCCAAAGATAAACTATTTTTGCTTCCATCCCATTAACATGAAAAACAGTATCATTAAAAAGATCCCAATATACAAATGAATCTGCATCTTTTACATTAACACCAAACAATCCATACGAAGCTGCATAATCAGCTCCAAGTTGAATTTCATTACTACGCCGAAATGTCTTCATCTGTCCCTTAGTATCCGTAATTACCCAAAATAGAGACTTACGCGTCTCACCTCCCAAGCAATTTCGATAAAAGAAATATATCAATCCATTTCTATAGTACATTTGTATAGGATATAGACCATCATCGGGAAGTTCTACTGAAAAGAAATTCAGAAACTCTCCATCAAAATTATAAACTATAAGCTTTCTTGGTAAACTGTAGACATATATTCTTTCATTCTCTTTATCCATTGCTATAGCTCTATAATTGGTATACTCTTGGGGAGCACCTCCGACGCGACCTATTTTCTGTAGAAAAATTCCTTGCCTGCTATATTTTAAGACCCCTTCATTAGTATCAAAAAACATACAGTCATCATCAATCAAAAAATGTCTTCCTATCCCCTTAATCAACATGGACGTATCTAAAGGAACACACATAACTGTATCTACAAATTCAGAAATACTGATGAACTCAGAAACATGTTCTTTCGGATCAAGAATCAAATACGGGCTTTTCTCACTCCTACAACAGGATAAAAGGAGAAAACTTAAAAAGAAGCTGTACATATATACTTTCATAATGTCAGTTATCAGTGGTAAGATTTATCCTATCACTGACATAATATTAATTAGTGACAAGAAGCTAAAGCTTCAGTTCCTTCCGATTCCCTTTGAATCGTTATTAACAGTTCCGCACCACTTGCGCTATAAGCGCATACTACACCTTTACTCGTTACATCGCTACCCACGTAGAAAGTAGTACAAGTGTAAAGTTTTTCACCTGAAGCACAAAGATTTGAAACTGTTGCACCACCATGAATCTGCTTCATTTCTGCAACATCTAAAACTCGTTTCATAAGCATAAAGTTTTAAGTATTATCGTATGAATTATAATAATGGTTAGCTACTCCATTACCGTTACTGCCCTACGATATTCCACAATAACATTTATATATCAATTGATATTTAAATCTCCAAAATGTCTCATATCTTCAATTTTATAACTATCCGGTAATTGATAACCATTTATCAAAACAGTAGGAGTTGCTGTCAATCTGTTTTCAAGTTGCCACTCTTTATGTTTGCTCAACTCACGATTAACCTCTACAGACTCCAAATCATAATCAAACGTTAGGATATAAGTCTCTCCCAAATATTTCTTTCCAGCGAACCAATCATTATAAATTGCTTCAACTCTCTCATAATTCTCTTGTTGATAAACGGCAAGAAGAAATCGGGCACTCTTTTCGAGTTCCTTATTAAAGGAAGAAAAGATATACTGAACACAAACCTTATCTCCCATTTCCTTCAACAATGCACCAATACGCTTATGCATCTGCGCACATGGATTACAATGAGGATTAGTCAAGACCGTAATACGCAACCTTGCTTGCGGACATCCCCAAACGATCTGAGAAGTAGCCGGATTTACTTTATAATGAGGTTGTAACTCCAATTGAGAAAGAAAAACACTATCTGACGCTTTCAGATTATTTAATTCATACTTCACATTCTCCAACTGTTCCGAACGGAACCAACGTTCTGACAACAGATGTAAAGACAAGAAAGGAAGTAAATAAAGTATTGCCACAGACAGCATATCTTGCATCTCAAAAGTTGGTAGTCTCCATTGCCCGAACACATTCACAATAGCCGTCATCCACAAAAGCAGCAACACAGATAAGCACAACGGACACCATTGTTTAGCAACCTTATACTGATACCAGACACTCCAACCTGTATAAGGTAAAGATAATAAGTTGGCAAGCATTAAATAGGGCATCCATTGAGGGTAAAATACCACTAAAATAAGAGTTGAAATAAAATACCCAAGCCCTATTTCACTCCAACTAAACATCCCTCCTAATTTTGCTGCATCAGATTCTAACACACTGTTACAATCACCTTGTTTAAACAGTGAACAAATCTTATCTGTATACTCACTCTGTACTTTGCCTTGTTTCAATAACAACAGAAAACTCACACCAACACCTACCAGATTAATGAGCAATAAGAAACCACCTGTTACAGAAGAGAATAAATGATGCTCCCAACTCCCCAAGACCAATAAAACAACCAAAATCATAATTACTCCTATTTTCTGAACAGAATTAACAAGTGCAGTCTTCCGGTGTTTCTCATATTCCGGTTCTCGTGAAGATTCTCCCGGTTCAGCAACAAGTGCGATACCCGACCATAGCTTTTTAAATTCATCTACAGGCACAGATATCTCTTTCTCACGCCAAACATAATCGACTGCCTGATCAGACATTCGCTTTACTACCACAAAATCATTACTGACATGCGCCACAAAAGGAGAAGCTAATTCTCTCAAGTCCTTATCCTCCACCTGTATTCCTGCATTTTCTATCTTATATACAGATAGCATGTCCGACAAACCATACAAGTTATAGCGATGCGGATGTTCTGTAAAAAGCTTATCGGCATAGCTTCTGGTAAAAGGAATATGTAACTCATGCAAATAGGTTGATAATAGTGTTTTCATGTATTCAATGATTTATAGATTTTCATTCATCTTTCAATCGGACCAACACCAATACCGGATTACCTTCCAAATCATCCCCATCCATTCCCCACGGAACAGCTTCAGGAATACTTAGTAAGGCTGCAGTATTAGTTTGACATATAAAATATTCACGTCCATCTATTTGTATCAGACTACGAGGAAATAAGGGAACATTAATCCTTTCATCAAAAAGTAAATCTTCTTTTTGTATCTTAGCGAATTCGCCATTCTTTTTATCATAGTAAACAAAGAAATTCACATTATCAGGTTGACGATTAAAGTTAGTCACTTGGAAAAGGAGGAAGTTCTTAGTATCAAAGAAATGAGTACAAATCCGACGTTCCACAGGGGGCGTAGGAAACGGATCATTCTCTAACAACCGGAAACTGCCCTGTCCCCACAAGTAAGCGGCATACGAGCGATGAGGAGTTACATGATATATCGAATCTTCAAACAAGTCATAATAGACAACAGTACTATCGTTCATAGCCGCGTAAAAAATCCCATATACGCCCGCATATTTTTCAACAATTTCTTTATACCCTTTGTAACTCTCTACAAAGGTACCATCTTTCTTTATCGACAACCAATAATAAGGTCTCTTACCGGATTTGCCCATATTGTTGTCATAATAGAAGTATATTAAGTCACCTTGCATATATGCAAAAGAAGGAAAATATATTTTTATATCATCAGGAAGTTCTACCTGAACACTTTTTATAAATTTTCCAGTAAAAGAATAGCTCAATAATTTCTGTTCCGAATAAACATAAATGTAAATGACCTCATTCGATTTATCCATTATGCAACGATAGGAATAACGAGGATACTCTTTCGGACCATCCCCAATATCACCTATCTTACAAAGGAAACGTCCCCTTGTATCATATTTCAGGACACCTTCACGCGTATTTACAAAAAAACAACTGTCCGCCCAATGCAAAGATACAAAACCGGGAAGAATAAAAGAATTATCAAATTGTATATATATCACAGAATCAGCAACAGCAGATATATCCATCGGCTCATAAGATATCTCATCAAGATTTATCATGAGCAACTCTGTATTCTTATACCCATCAGAACAAGAAAATAAGCCTATCAATAAAAAGATAAATAATAATTTCATATCAGTTTCTTCTATCACAATTATTTAGTCCATTTTTCTTCAACCGAATCCTTATCAATACGTTATTACCTTCTTCATCAATACGATCAGCCAACTTCCGTATTTCAGGATCATCAGAAGTCAGCCAAGCATCCAATAATTCATAAGGTTGATAATGAGCTTCTAAATATTCACGCCCATCTATTACAAAATAATTATAGGGAAAAAAGAAAGGAAGCCCCCATAAATCATCAGTAATTCCTTCCGAATTAAACAACTTCCCGGATGCTTTATCATAAAAACAATAATTCCATCGCCCCTTCATTATGTCATAGGGACGCCATATACACAAATAATAATTAGTTGTTTCTATGATAGTATATATCATCACAGACTGATAGTATTCTTCCTTTTCCACCTTAGCAGGAGTCAACCGCTTACTCCATTTACCCCATACAGCAAAAGCTTCTTCTCCTCTTTCTGAGATACGGTAAATAGTATCACTATATTGATTCCATACCAACATGGTATCACCAAACAATCCCATATGATGAGACGGAAAACTTGGATAGTTCCCTGGAGCAAAATGTAAACCTTCATCCTGTTTGGAATATAATAAATTCCCTATTGTATCTGTTATTGCATACATATAAGGTGCTGATTCGCTATCAGCGTTTACAAGATAATAAAAATAGAATTTATCTTCCAGATAGTAAAACTTCCATGCCCATTCTTTAGGAAGTTGAAGAGAATGTTTATTAAGAAAGGTTCCTTCATAAGAAAAAGACAATAACGCAGAGGTGTCCATACAGTAAACATAAATAATCCTGTCTGTTTCATTTATCGCCATATTATAAAATCTTCTGTATTCACCCGGTCCTTGCCCTATAGCCCCTATCCTGTTCATAAAATGCCCTTCTTTATCATACCTCAATATTCCTTGTTCCGTTCCAGCCAAGAAAAAGGATGAAGCATGTACTATTTCGGCTCCCTTATAGTCAATAGAATCCGGCTGAATGATCATCATTTCATCGGCGATATCAGACATTCGCACATTCGCACTAATGAAATCATCATAATTCCAAACCACAGTTTTAGACTTCGTATAGTTATGACAAGAACACAAAGCAAACAGAACAAGAAATACAAATATATCTTTCATAGGAAAAAATACAAATATTTGAGAGAATAGAATATCTATTCTCTCAAATATCAATTTTAATTAGTAACAAACAACAGCCACTTCATCTCTAATAACATCTTGATTCATGTGAACTTTAGAAACCGCAGTTTGGGCGGCACTTGCACTTGTTGCACATACTGAACCCTGAGTTACCGTTCCACTCATCCAAGAAGTAGAACAAGTGTACAGTTTTTCACCTTCACGACAATAACTTGAAGGAACTGCCCCTCCACGCACCTGCTTCATTTCCGAGACATTCAAAATCTTTTTCATAAGCATTCAATTTTAAGTAAAACAATAGAGAAAAGACTCCGCCCTATCCATCATAACAGCCAGCTACTCCATTATGATCAAAGCCTTACGGTATCAGCATCAAAGTTGAAATGCAGCTAACATCCCGACTTGGAATGTAGCAAAGTTAGGCAGGATACTACACTTAAACAAGAAAAGATACCGGACAAAAAACGAATGAACTATAATACTAAAAATCAATACATTACTCCAAGAATTAAAGCAAAAAGAAGACTCTCAACCGGACAATCCTTTCTTCCCTTTTTTACAAATTCCGTATAAAATCATCAAAAGTATCACCGCCAGGCAGCAAAAACTTACCCTTCATCTGTTGCTTCGACTTCGCAACAGCATCAACAGTCACATTAGAAATCAATATTATTATTTCTTCAACCGAATCCTTATCAATACGTTATTACCTTCTTCATCAATACAATCAGCCAACTTTTGTATCCCAGGATCATCAGAAGACAACCAGGCATCCAATAACTCATAAGGTTGATAAAGAGTTTCTAAATATTCACGCCTATCTATTACAAAATAATTAAGGTGTCCAGTTCTATGTTAACATGCCCCATATATTATATGGTTATCAGTGCTTTGAGGAATACACGATTGTTTTTTTGAAGCAAAAACCGGAATATCAAACTGAACGCCCTACCTATTCCGCTAAATAACAAATTGATTTTTATTCATTGATATCTTAATCAAATTAATGCTATTCCTTTGTTTTATGTGATTATTCCCATCTGCCAATCTTGCATTATAGGATATATAGTGAATAAATAAGGAATGTAAATTCGTTATTTCTGCATATTCTTACATCTTTTCGGGCTTCTTATGCAGAAAAGGGTTACTACTTACGGGGCATAAGGTTACTACTTATAGGTAATATCATTACTACTTATGGTCAAAAGAGTTACTACTTATGAATAATGCACTTATTTGCGTCGGCAAATTCTCTTATATCTGTGTTTTTGGGGTGGTATTTTACTCTAAAAGAAGTGTAAACATTTCGATACATCATTAATTATCTGCAACTTGCTGAATTTCGTTTCTTTCTTTTCGCCTTCATGGTCAGTTGCCCGGAAATAATGCATTCTCAGGCAATTGGAAATACAAAGTGTCAAAATGATAATGAGATGGTATGCTTTGCTGCTTACGCAGGCAAAGTATAAGAATTATGTGTCGCTGGTGGAGAATGATTCCCCATGCAAGCGGTTTTACATTCAAAAATGTGAGCTGATTTTAGAACACGGAACTGAGCACCCTACAAAATAATTATAGGGGAAAAAGGAAGATCCCATAAATCATTGGTGAGACCTTGTTTTTTCCCTAACTGGAGAAAAACATTTCTCTAACTGGGAAAATATTTTTCTCCAGTTAGGGAAAAGTTCCCATTTCTGAGGATGCATATAGACTATCAGAAAAAACAAAGAGTACAAGAAAAAGAAAAGGTATCCCTATTCTACTATATTTTACAGATATTTTCATTGTTTTCATATCACTTAGTTATAAACAAGAAGTTTCTTCGCACTTATACGACGAAGAAACCTTGTAAACCGGGCAAAAGAAAAACAAGCTATAACACTAAGAATCAACACATTACTCCAAAAACCAAAGCAAAAAAGAAGAGTCTAAGCCGGACATTTTTTTCTTCCCTTTTTTTACAATTTCCGTATAAAGTCATCAAAAGAATCGCCAACAGACAACAACAATTTGCCCTTCATACATTGCTTCGACTTCGCAATAGCATCGGCAGTCACATTAGAAATCAATATTATTATTTCTTCAACCGAATCCTTATCAACACGTTATTACCTTCTTCATCTATATTCTCAGCTTGCTTTCGTATCTTAGGATCATCAGAAGTTAGCCAAGCATCCAACAGTTTATAAGTAGGATAGCCACATTCCAAATATTCACGACCATCCATCACATAATAATTATAAGGAAAAATAGAAGGAAGCCCCCATAAGTCATCGGTGATTCCTTCCGAATTAAACAACTTCCCGGATGCTTTATCATAAAAACAATAATTCCATCTATTCTTCTTTATATCATAGGGACGCCATATACATAAATAATAATTAACAGTTTCAAAGATGGTAGATATTATCATAGATTGATTACATTCTTCCTTTTCTACCTTGGCAGGAGTCAATCGTTTATCCCACTCACCCCATACCGCAAAAGCTTCTTCTCCCTTTTCTGAAACTCGATAGATAGTATCACTATATTGATTCCAGACTAGCATGGTGTCACCAAACAGTCCTATATGATCAGATGGAAAACTAGGATAATTACCCGGAGCAAAATCTAAACTTTCATCTAATTTAGAATATAATAAATTCCCTATTGTATCTGTTATTGCATACATATAGGGCAGTGATTCGTTGTCAACATCCACATTATAATAAAAATAGAGCCTATCTTTCAAATAATAGAACTTCCATGCCCATTCTTTAGGAAGTTGAAGAGAATGTTTATTCAAAAAAGTCCCTTCATAAGAAAAAGATAGCAACGCAGAGATATCCATACGATAAACATAAATAATCCGTTCCGTTTCATTTATTGCCATTTGATAAAATCTACTATATTCACCCGGTCCCTGCCCTATAGCCCCTATCCTGTTCATAAAATGTCCTTCTTTATCATACCTCAAGATTCCTTGTTCCGTTCCAGCCAGGAAAAAAGATGAAGCATGTACAATTCTAGCTCCCTTAAAATCGATAGAGTCAGGTTGAATGATTGTCATTTCATCGGCTATATCAGACATCTTCACATCTTTCTTTATAAAATCATCATAATTCCAAACAATCAGATCAGTACTTGGATAACTATGACATGAATACAAAAAGAGGAATATAACACATATCTTTGCCATACTTTATTGGGTATAAACCACATGGAAGAATATATCTTTATTCTCCCATGTGATTAGTTAAAATTACAGACAGCGAATAACCTGTACATCTTCTTTTACGAGTTGAGCATGATAGGCTAAATTAAGGCTTGTTTTAGCCATTGCTCTACTTGTCGCACAAACAGAACCGCTAGTGCTAGCTCCTCCTTGCCAAATGGTTACACAAGTGTACAGTTGTTCACCTTCACCACACAGGCTGGAAGCTTGCGCCCCTCCACGCACCTGCTTCATTTCCGAGACATTCAAAATCTTTTTCATAAGCATTCAATTTTAAGTAAAACAATAGAGAAAAGACTCCGCCCTATCCATCATAACAGCCAGCTACTCCATTATGATCAAAGCCTTACGGTATCAGCATCAAAGTTGAAATGCAGCTAACATCCCGACTTGGAATGTAGCAAAGTTAGGCAGGATACTACACTTAAACAAGAAAAGATACTGGACAAAAAACAGATAGATTATAACACTAAAAATCAATACATTAACCCAAGAATTAAAGCAAAAAGAAGAGCATCAACCGGACAAAACATCCTCTTCATTCTCTACAATTTCCGTATAAAATCATCAAAAGTATCACCCCCAGGCAGCAAAAACTTGCTCTTCATACGTTGCTTCGACTTCGCAATAGCATCGACAGTCACATTAGTAACAGTAGCAATCATGGCATTAGTAAACCCGGCACGGATAAGATAACAGATTCTCCGTTCCTGCATGCCAAGTTTATAATCATCCAGTTTTGCCGATATATCACCATAAAGAGTATCAATTACTCCAAATATCTCCCCCCATTCCTCATCCGATTTCACCAACTCACATACTGGCTGGCAACGCAACTGACATAACCGACTCAGTGCAAGTGTACGCTCAACAGGCAATAACGAATGAATTTCCTGATATTCTTTCAGTTGTTTTGTATAGGATATATTCAGTTTCTGCAAACAAGAGTTCAGTTCATCCTTATCCTTTTGCCGGACAGACAACCTTTCTATCTGTTGGGACAACTCTTTATTCTCCTGTAATAATTGCTCTCGTTCTTCTTCCGATTCCACCCTTCCTTCATCCAATTGTTTCTCATTCTCTTTCAGACGGGCAAGCAAACTTTCGATACGCCTCCGAACATTCCGTTTATATAAATGGAAAGACACAAAGCCAATTACAACCAAAAACATTGCTCCGAAACCGATAGACAGCAACCATACCTTACGGCTCAGCAACTCGTTTCTAATCCTCTGGTTTTCATTCTTCAAGACTTCATTATTATATTTCTCCTTTATATCACGATCCAATTCCTGCTGATCTTCATTCATCCGATACCAATCCATATAAAGCTCCTGATATTCTGAAGCGAACCGGCGATAATCTTCTATCTTAAACTCTTCACTTTGTAATGCACTCAGACTCCGCTTCCTTCCATTCATAAAATCCTCCTTTATCAGAAACATCCCTATCATAGAAGACCGTCGCATCGGAAGTTCGTCTGTTGCCGATCTCCTACGATATTGAAGCATTTGCCGTTTAGCTTCTTCCCAATCTTCCACATTCCGGCAAATAATGGATAATTCGGTAGAAATATCCATAAATAAGATGGGATCGAAGTCAGCTACAGCCTCTTGCGCCTGCAAGTAACAATATAAAGCACTATCCGGACGGAAAGATAAAAGATAGGCACGCCCCATATTTCGCAAAGCATTGGCATAAGACCCTGTCAAAGACTTCTGTTTGAATAACCCGGCTGCTTGCGAGAAATAATGCAATGCATCCTCAGAGTGCCCCCTATTTAGGTCTTGACGACCATAATAGCAATAGATGAAACCCTTCAACGACGGGCTTTGTACTGTGTCGGCAGCTCTTAAAGTCGTAGTGCGACGAACAGAAACTTCCCTTTCAGAGTGCTGACAAGATGCCGCAAGTACAGTCATCCCGAAAAGAAATAACAAACAAAACAGCCGTTCCCGTAGCAATAGTAGTTTCAATATAATATGCATAGGTTATTATTCATGTATGATGCTACAAATATACTGATTTTCATAAACATCATCCATTTCAAACTTACATTTCTGCCAGTATGCCTTAGTATTTCTGTAGATGAATTTCCTCTAAGCTTTATGCAGTTTTGATTTGAGTATTTTCTTTCTCGGTAAACAGAACACCGGTAAAAAGAAGAAAATACCGATAATAGACATGATTAACCCACCAATAGTACCCGACGCCAATGGGAACCAGAAAGCCTCTTTCTCCGTCCCCACCATGAAAGGGATGAAACCCAGAATCGTGGAAACTACCGTGAGGAAAATAGGCACTATTTTAGCATTCCATGCCTTTGTATAAGCACGAAGCATGGAAAGGCGCGGAAAGCGGCGGCGAATACTGTTATACTCATTCAAAATATAAATACTGGCATTCACGGTAATGCCACAAAGCAATACAAAGGATGCAAAACCTCCCTGGTCGAAATTCAGGCGGAACCAGTAGAATGTGAGGAATACACCGATATAAGATACCGGAATGACGAAAATGATAGCCAAAGGTTGTTTTAACGAATTGAACAGCACACTCGTCGTAAAGAAAATAATAGCAATCACAACCAACAACAACAGATATTGCTTATTATCTTTCTTGTTCCATGCCCACGACTGGCTATCCGACTCGGCTGTATATCCCATTGGAAGCAGCTTATTAAACTCTTCCAAGTCCCGCTTCTGTATCTTATTACCTTGTTCGTACGAACCGATATATTCATATTGCAGACAAAGACGGTATTGCTGGTTCTCTTTGGCTATCTGCTGCGGCATCTGCCCCTTTTCCACCGTAGCCAATTCGGAAAGCTTATAGTGCTTTCCATCATCCGCACCATACGGAAAGAACTGCATAGCCCACACATCATAATCACGTGACTGACGTGAAGAAAGTTTCACACTCTCCGTGCCACTTTCCGTCATGACCGAACCCACCTGCATGTTCTTACCGAATATCGGCTGAATAGCTGCAAACAGGTGTTGTGCATCAATACCTTCCTGAGCCATGCGTTCCTTATTCAAGTTGAAATAGAATTCCTGATAATCATCTTTCCACCAAGAGAATTCCGACTTAATAAATACCTCTTTTATGCGGCGGTGCGAAAGCAATACTTCTTTCAGTTTCTCGGCCCATGCATAAAGTTCATCGTAATTATAACCGTACATCTTGATACGATAAGAACCTGCGCTTTCACGAACGTCATTACTGAATCCCTGATCTTGCAGGCCATATACATCCCAGCTACCGCCACCCAGTTCGGAAACTTTACCTATCAGATTTGCTTTCAGTGTATACGGGAAACCGCTATGCTGGTATTCTTTCTTAAAGTAAATCTGAATATTCCCTCTACGTGCATTATACACAGAAGTATGGAACTGCTTGATCTCCTTAAAACCACTAAGATAAGTCTCTACGCGCTTCACCAATGTATTCATTTGCTCCAACGTACTTCCATTTGGCAGATTGGCATTGGCATAAAGCACAACTTCCTCATTACGACTAAAATAGCTGCCCTCGTACACCTTCTGAACGAACAGCCGTAAGCTTCCGCCTAAAGCCTTATCCACTATAGGTTTCACTTTTTCCTTATAGGTAGAAGATCCCAATGTCTTATTATATCTTTTTTCCCATTTACCTTCTCCTTCCAACTTCTCAGGAAGAAGGAAGACCGGCAATCCGAACCCCAGCAACAGCACAACGCACACCGCCACCCGCCAACGGAGAAGAAAACGAATAAGCGCCTGATAGAAATGGGTAAAATAAACAGTCAGCCTGCGAATACGTATATGCCGGTGCATCCATTGCTTCGCATTCTGCAACCACTGATAAGGACGAAATACCATTCGCCTGTTTTTGTGCCGCAAGGTCTTCTTTGAAGATTTCTTCACCAAACTAATCTTTTCAATCATAGCCGGTACAAAGAAAAGAGCAACAAAAAGAGAAACTGCCAGGTTAATAATCACCACAGCAGCAAAATCCTGCAAATTCAGCCGGATCTTCTCGTCCAGAAAGAAAATGATAACTAAAGCCCCCATCGTGGTCAAAGTAGCCGCCAGCACAGACATGAATGCTTTCAGATTACGCCGGTGCAAGATATGGTCGGTCATAACGATAGTACTGTCTATCACAAGATTCAAGGACACAGTAATCCCTGCCAATGAATACAATTGCATCTCCAGACCGAACATATAGTAGAAAATAACTGCAACGGCAATGTTTATTGCCAAACTGGTAACTATGAGAAGCAGATATTTCAGATTCAATGTGATAATCCAGACAAACACCAGCAAAATAAGTACTGTCAATCCGGTACGGAAATAAATTTTATTAAGTTCTTCACGAATATATTCCGTAGCATCATAACTGGTATGCACCTCATAGCCGGGAGGCAATGTCAGGCGTATATCTTCCATTTCCGCCATTACTTCATTGCTCAATTGCAACTGATTGGCAGTTTCCACCGCTGTGATCGACATATAAATGGAATTCAAACCATTGATACGATAATAACTTTGAGGATCTTCTTCCACATGAGCCACCTTCACGAGTTCATCCAAGTGGATGATTTTTCCGTCGGAAGCCGTCACAGTGATATCCGAAGGATCGAACCGCCCACTGACTCCATCCGGCACCAACACCAAGCGTATCCATTGTTTGCCTTCGGGCGTATCCATGTTGTGCGTACCCAGAAACTCCTTATTATAGTGTAACTGGATGGCCTGACGGATATCTGAGATACTGACACCCAAGGTCCGTAGTTGTTCACTGTCATACTCCAACCGCCACTCCATCGGAGTAGCGCCACTTAAATCAATCTTATATATACCTCGTAGTTGAGCCAACCGGGGCTTGATATGCTCTTCCGCATATTGTTGTATCAGTATAGGCGTGGAGGGTGCATTCAGTGTAAACGAAAGAAACGGGCGGGATGCATTCTCATCGGGTACCTTCATATCGATATACGGATAGCTCACTCCGGAAGGTAATTGCGACCACGTCTGTCGAATGATTGTGGAAGCTTCAAAACGTACTGCATCCACATCCGCATGTTTATCCAAATCTACCGTTATCGAGCCATAACCGTTACCGGAAGTAGAATACATGGCCTTTACCCCTTTGATACGGGCCAACATGGATTCCAGTTTGCTCGTTGCCTCCATTTCCACCACCCGCGACGAAGTGCCCGGCATACTGAAGCACACCGTGAAGCCCGGCAATGTACGCGACGGGTTCAGCTTGACCGGAAGCATCGGAACCAGAGCCAAACCTACCAGTGCCAGACAGACAAAGGTGACGATGAGGGTGAAAGGGGAGAGACGTTGCATAATTAAAAATTAACAATTAAAGATTAATAGCCACGACCAACGCAAGATTAATGGCTATAGTCGAACTTGTCGGAAAGGGAGAAGCCACTGGCAAAATCATGCAAAGTCAGTTTGCGGATTTTGTAGTAGTTCAGCCAATAGTTCTTCAGAGCCAATATATAGTTGCGCTGGGCCTCTTGCTGACGGTTCAATGACAGGGTAAGGCTGCTGATATCGGCTTTGCCGATGATGAAACGCTGGCGGGTTTCATTATATGCCAGGATAGAAAGATCGAGGGCTTCCTCGGCACTTGTCACCAGATCTTGCTGGACATTGAAATCGCTTACGGTCATAATGACTTCTTCTTCAATACTGATCTCGCTCTGGCGGGAAGAAGTCTTTATCACATTCAGGTTATTACGAGCCATATTGTATTTGCCTTTACGCACCCCCCAGTCCACTAAAGGGATAGAAACGCTGACAGAAACCATTTCCTGTTGCATGGGGCGATTGTAGGCTTCGCCAAACTTCTCTGCCACCTGATTGAAACCGACACTGGCATTGATACTGGCATTGAAGCGGGATTCTTTCTTAGTTTTGTCTACACTCTGTTCAGCCTCCAATACATCCTGACGCAAACCCAGAAAATTAGGGTTGTTTGTACGCGCAGCATCCAAAGCGGCATCTACCGGAATAGTCAGTTCTCCGGGACGGCTGGGAAGGACAAGCCGTATCTCTGTATTCTTTTCCAAATTAAGGAAAGAAGCCAATGAGAACATGGCACGCTTCAGTGAACTCTCTGCATTTTGCAAAGTATTACGGGCGTTCACAACGTCCAGCTTCAGTGTCAGAAGGTCTGCACGACTGATAGAGGCTATCTTCAGGCGTTGCATACCGATGCGATAAAGCGTATCGGAAGAAGCAACATTTTCTTTTGCCAGATCATATTCAGCTTGCGCCATAGCCAGTTCAAAGAAGTAGGTAGTGGCTTGTTCGGACACCTGTTCGGCATTATAGATATACTCTTTCTTTACCTTTTCATATTTCAGCGGTTCTATTTTCCGTTCCCAGCGGAAAGGATTATAACCTACCAGACTTTGTGAATAGCCTACACGTATAGGAACACTGGTATACTGGGTGTAACTGTTAGAACCAAAGCTGCGCATATACCCCAACTCCGTATCCAGATAGAACGTACCGCCCGTCAAGTCAAAATTTTGTTTGATGGCCAGATTACCATAAGCATAGAAAGATTGTTGACTACGGTAAATATCCAAGTCCTGTTCAGAGTCATAACGCTTTGTAATGTCACGGTTGTATTGTGCAGGGGTCATATTCAAAGTCAAGCTCGGCAAACGGTTTGCCTTATAAGTGCGGTACGCCCAATAACCGGACAGATACATATTTTTGGTACGGAAAGCTTCCAGCGAACTGTCGTTTGCCATGGTAATGGTTCGCTGCAAGTCCAGTGTTATCTGCTGCTGCGCAACGGCAGGAAGCGTCAGAGAAAGTCCGAATAGAATTATCAAACTAAGTTTCTTCATTGTATCAAGCTTTTTTGTTCCGGTAAATAAACCAATATATCAAAGGAATAATGAACAGGCTGACCAGTGTACCGATAAACATCGCCCCAATCATAGCAATGGAAAGCGGTTTCTGCAATTCCGATCCCATATCGAAAGAGAACAGCAACGGCACCATAGCAAAGATGGTGGTCAGTGAGGTCATAATGATGGGACGCAACCTGCGCCTTCCCGCCTCATGGATAGCTTCCAGAAGCGGTATTCCCGTCTTACGCAATTCATTGATCGCATCAAGTTTCAAGATAGAGTCATTGATAATGATACCGCACGTCACAATTAAACCGATAGCAGACATCAGATTCAGCGTATGTCCGCATATCCACAGCAGTACCAAGGCAAATGCTACGTCTATCGGTATTTCAAGCAGCACGACAAGCGGTTGCACAAAACTCTCGAACTGTGCCGCCAGAATAAAATACATCAATAGAATGGAAATAAACAGAATCACTACCAGCTCATCCAACATCTTGCGATTGGAGAAGAAGCTTCCTGAGAAAGCGGTATCCCAATCTCCGGTAGCATCCGCAACTTCTTTCACTTGCTGCATCAGTGGTTCTGCTTTTTGCACCTCGTAGAAGCGGAAAGGAACATACTCTCCGTTACGTCCTGCAGTTATGGCCTTCAAGTCTTCCGCCGTCACCACCGATACCAGTTCACGCAAAGGCAGATATTCAACACCGTCCTTGTCCGCCCGTGTCTGCACCAGTGTCTCTTGCAAAATAGTGTTCACAGTCTGCTCCTCTCCTACAATACTGATCGGCAGATATTGCTGATAAGAGTGAAGGGTCGCCACACTGTTCTCTTTGAAAGCAGTCTTCAGCACACGATACAGCTCATCATACGAAACATTATACAGTAATAGTTTTTCCTTATTAATGCGGATATTCAACTGATTTTCAAAAGCAATACCTGTAGGTGCATATCCCGTGCGAGTTATAAATTCATTCTCCAGGCCACGCAATTCATCAGCAGTCGGCACTTTTTCCTTATTGCGGGAATAGAGTTCAGCCACAATATCAGCTTCTCCCGTCACAAACAGTTTCTCAAACACCGTTTCAGGAGGCGAGAAAGAGACAACAGCCAATGGATACTCTGACTTGAGCAAGCGATAGACTTTTTCCTGTAAAGGAGGTATCTCCGATGAATTCTTTGTTTTGAAGTAGAATTCAGCTTCCGAAGAGGATAGTGCTTGTTCCCGGTTCAGGAGATAGTCTTGTTGTCCGATAGCAGCAGTTTGTTCTACTGTCTCTTCTCTCAATGTACCAAACAGAGCGTCTACCCTGTGGCGGTTCTCGTCCACATGGATATTCTCATTCCATTCCACACGGGCAATCAGCTCATTCTGATCTATTTCCGGCATACGTTCCTTACCTATGAAATAGAACATAAATACGCACAAGGGGATAGAAATGATACAGAATAGCACACTTGCCGTTTTATGGGCAAATATAAAATCGACTCCTGCATCGTAAAAACGGTCGAGCGTATGATCCTTTATAGGATTATTGATACGGATACGCGAGAACCATGACTTACGCAGCCCTGTGCGGTATACCAGCATATAGAGCACCGGCAACAGCATGATACCTGTAAAATAAGATACCATCAGCCCCACTGTTACAGAAAAAGCCTGATCATAGAAGATAGCACCGGCAATACCACTCATGAAAATCAACGGCACGAATACCGCTATCGTAGTTAATGAGGAACTGAGCATAGGCGTAATCACCTCACTGGTACCCGCAATACATGCACGCCTCAGCGAATACCCCCGCTCCCGGTATTGCGAGATATTCTCAGTTACAATAATGGAACTGTCAATCATCATACCCAATGCCAGAATCAGTCCGGAAAGGGATATGATATTCAGGGACATCTTGAACAGATAAAAGAAGAGGAAACAGATAACAATGGAAACCACCATACTCAATCCGATGATGAACGGTGATTTGACATCCCCCAGAAAGAGGACAGCTACAATGCAGATAAAGAGGAAGCCCAACGAAAGGTTCTGTTGCAAATTGGAGATGGTATAATCCAGCAATTCCGTCTGGTTGCGACTGACACTGAACTCGATATCCGGATATACACTCTGAAAATAGTCCATAGTGCCGCCGATAGCCTCCTTCATGTCATCCATATTCTCGTCCGCCTGCTTGATGATGGCCAGTGTCACTGCCCGCTTACCATTGCTCATGGAGATCCCTTTCTCCTTGACGGAAACAACGCCGATCTCACAAAATTCCTCCAGGCGGATAATACGGCCTTCTTTATTAATAAGGATATTTTTCACATCATCTTCCGTGCGCAGCAAAGTAGAGAATTTGATATTGTATTCGTAATATCCGTCGCGCACGATCATGCTGCCCGGTTCCACATTATTCTGCGCAAGCGCTGTTTCCACATCCTGAATGGAGAGTCCCAGAACTGCAAGTTTATTTTTATCCGGTACAATCTGTAGTTGCCGTTCCACCAAGCCGGTGACATCCACCATTGCTACCTCCGTCAGTTGCTCGATGCGACGTTTAATAACATTTTCAGCAAACTCACATAAATCAAGAAATGCCCGTTCGTCGGTTTGCCCGTAAGCACTGTCATTCTTTAAAGTGAGGTTAAGGTAAAATACCGGAATATCAGTAGCGCTTGCCTTCACTACTTTAGGGCGTTCAGTATCCTTAGGCAGGTAGTTCATGGCAGCATCGATCTTCTCGTTCACCTCTATAAAAGCCAGGTCGGTATTCGTGCCAAAATCAAAACTCAGGCGGATAAGTCCTGCCCCATCCCGCGCTTCGCTGTCCATGTCTTTCAGGCGTGCCACTTGAATCAACTGTTGCCGCAACGGTTTTACCACAGTATTCTCCAACTCACGGGCTGAAGTATTCTGCGCCGAGATTTGTACCGTAATCTCCGGAATGGCAATGTCCGGCAACAAAGATACCGGCAACGTGAAATACGTCACCAGACCGACAATAAAACATGCGGTAAACGCCATTAATACGGCAATGGGCCGATGTACCAGAAACTTAACCATCCCCCTTTAATTATTAATTTTTAATTATCACCGGTGCCTCATGAGCCAGGTTTACATTACCCGTCACAATCACCACGTCTCCTTCATGCACTTCATCCTCCACAATGGTATAATTCTCTGAATTCTCCAATACTGTCTGTACGTAATTCCATTTGGCTTTATTATCTTTCAACGTGAAGACCACTTGCTTACCGGAACGCAGCACCACGGAACTCTTAGGAATAACCAACTGTTCGCCAAGCGAGCGATGCACATTCACCCGAATATTCATGCCATTAAACAGTTTGCCCTGTCCGCTGACAATGGCTTTCACCTTTACCATACCCTTGTCGTCCACCAGGGGATTGATTTCTGAAATACGCCCCTCATATTTTGCAGCAGGATCGGCATAAGGAGTCACAACGACTTTATCTCCACTCTTAATAAGGGGAAGTTCACTCTCCAATACAGTAAAATCCGCTTCCATGCCCTGTGTCCCGATAATGGAACAGAAAGTATCGGAAGTGTTTGCTGCATTGTATGGCTTAGAAAAGAGATTGGCCACCACTCCATCGAAAGGAGCAACCAACGTAGCATGCTCTTCTTCATATTTAGCCAGTTCGTATTGGGAAAGGGTTTGATCATAACCGCTCTTCACTCTTGCCAACTGCATAATATCGTCGGGCACCTTGGCTGTATCATCTGCCGCATAACCCTGACCGATCAATACATCCTGCAATTCTAATTTCGCTTTCTCCAAAGCATCCTTGGTTTGGGCGGTCTTATTCTTCAAACGGAATTTATCCAGTTCCGCCAGTTTTTGTCCTTTATGTACCCGGTCACCGTTTTTCACATAAATCTGTGCCACGATCCCCGAACTTTCAAAACGCAAATCTGCCATTCCTCCAGCTACTACCTTACCGTTGCTTACCAGTTCATGGTTGAAGGTTTGCCGTTTTAAGGTCGTCACGGTCACTTCATTTTTCTCATCCGGCAATACGGTTGCCACTCCTTCGTCGGCAGCTTCTTCTTTTTTCGCACCGGAGCATGCTGCCAGTACAAATAGTGCCAGGCAGAGCAAAAGCCGATAGTTCTGTGTCTTTATCATTCGATATTAGTTTTTCCGTTTACACTTAATGTATGCAAAATTAGTCGTTTTTCGATTATAAGTCATTATGGATATGTGGACAAAAACAGATTGCTTTTAAAGCATTATTTTTCTAATTATCAAAGAAATACATTTTTGCCCACCCCAAAAGGGGTGGACAAGAATACATGCCATTTTTTATTTGGGTACTGTAATAGCTACTATCGGATTAGAATCATCCGTCAATTCTTTCAATACTGAGAGCTTGTCATTTTCCGCAGCTTCGGGATTTTCTTCCAGCCATTCCAGTACAGTTCCGGAGTCTATAATCATTCCATATTCTCCCTTCATACTACATGCTTTAGGACGAAAAGCCATAAATCCGTTCAGGTCATCCATTATGCCATCTGCTTCGGCATACATACGGGTAGTCTTTGCTTTCCGGTCATAAATGCCATTGAATGTCTTGGGATCTGAATATAGTCCCTGAATACACTGGAAGAAGACATTGTCTTTTGTTTCAAAGATACAGCCTACCAACAAGCGATTTTCGTTATTTTTAGAATCGGTACGCGCCTCTGCTCCCCAATGCCATTTACCAGTAGCGAATGCAATATAAGGAACCAGACCATTCCTCTCCACAGTATAGATCGTATCGTTAAAACTCTCTTTAAACCGTACTTTTCCATCACTCTTCCATAAGAAAGGAATACCTGTAATACTTGCCGAATTTTCCCCATCTTTAAAGTTACTCAAAACAATACCCGCATTGCCTTGCTTGATCACACTGATGCTGGCAATATCCTGCACGCCCTTTTCCGGCAATACCGGAAATAGACTGGGAACCGTATCTACCTGTTCGCCCGCTTCATTGAAAAACAATAATGAACGGGCATTGTATCCCATAGCCAGATTATTATAATGTCCGATCACCAATGAATCTGTAAAACAAAAATCTCCCGGTGAGGCCGGAGGGGTAGGAATAGTCAGTTTACCGCGATATTTTCCCTGCATATCATACTTTTGCAAAGTAGCAGGGCGACGCATAAAGTAAAGCAGTCCGTCCACATCATTATACGTAGGTGCCGGTCCTGAATATGCTTCCGGATCTTCTCCCACATGACCAACCTTAGTTAAGAACTTGCCTGTTTCCTTATCAAACAAGAAACAGTTTTTTCCTGAGACAACCGCAATCTGTTTATCCAGCAACAGAATATTCGGATTCCCACCTATCAGGCATGAATCAGTGGTTTCCAACAAAACATAACGCACATCGCTTCCCAATTCCGAAAGTTTCAACTCGGCAGGCTTTTCCATAGCACCTGCCACATCAATCGAGCATAATCCATCTGCAGAGGATTGCGGAGTACCGGTACAAGCAGCCATCAGACAAACCAGACCTGTGGCGTATAACCATCCTTTTCTCATAATTCTTAGTGTGTTTTCAGATTCAACATTTATAACATCTCCGCAAATAAACTAATATTTTTAGTTATATAACTAAGTTTTATCGTTAAAGAACTAAAAAGCCCAATTAAAATAGGGATTCACAAGGAATGGGCACTACTTCTTTATAAAAAACAGAGGCACACACCCCACTGCATAACAAACAATATCCCACCACGAAAATGACGTACCTAATACGACCTTTGCTAACGTACAATCTTGTAATCCCAACACAGTAATAATCTGAAAGTACTGGAACGCTTCAATGCAACAAGCAAACAGGAATATCCATAACGGTAGTCCGCGCAAAGGTTCAGTGATAAATATACGCGCAAAACAGTATATCAGTATCACTACCAATACATCACCCATATAGGGACGTATAAAGGCATCGCGGACAAAAAGAGCTATTAGCGTTTCAACAATAAACAGTCCGATAAAACAGATGGCATAAAACCAACGGCTTCCAATAAATGTAGTATTCTTAGTATTCATAAATTCTTTTGTCGTAATAATGCCTGTAAAAATATCATCTATTTTCTTACAACTTATATTTTCAGATGAGAAATGTGAATGAAATTCTATAGTATGAACAATATCCGAGACATACTTGCTCCATACATTTCCCACTCAGAGGTACCTCTACATGGAGAAAAAACGGTCTTAATATGGAGTTGGTATGTCTTAAGTATAGAGAGGGATAAATGATATACCGGAAAAATAAATCTTCCGGTAAATTCAGAATAACTAAGCAAAACGCTGCAATTAAATGCAAAAATAACCGGCATGATGACAAAAGTGCTTCTTTTCCATACTTTCACACCCTAAACAAAAACAATAATTTAAAGAGAAAACATTATGGGAAGTATCAAAAAAGACATCCTCGGAGGTGTCTCCGGGAAAGTAGGAACAATAGTAGGTGTTCACTGGAAATCAAACTATTATATACGTGCACATGCTGCCAAAGTCAGCAACCCTCGTACCCCAAAGCAGCAAGAACAACGAGGAAAATTTGCTATGGCATTCAGTTTTTTGAGAATAATCAAACCTTTCATACGTATCGGTTATAAAGAATTCACAGGAGAAAAATCAGCGTATAACGCCGCTATGTCCTATATGCTGAAGAAGGTGATTCTAAATAAAGGAAAAGAAAAAATGTTTTTAACTGGAAGGATAATAGCGGCACGGGCAATGCAGAAGACACAGACATAGCTATGGTTCTGGCGTACAACAAAGACAAAGGAATGGCTGTCTATGACACCGAAGCCGATTTTCGCCAGGACGGAACTGCCGAACTAATGATTCCTGATGAATGGCAAGATGATGAACTGATAGCTTATCTCAGTTTTCGTAGTGCTGATGGTAGCAGCGTAGCAAATAGTGTGCGTATGGTTACAGAGGAATACAAAGCGCTCCCCTCTCTTTCAAAGAAATACAAGGAATAGCCAAACGGGAGCAATCCTCTCTAAGAATGTCACTGTGATAATCAGAAAGGGAAGTATCCAGAATAACAGTCCGGATACGGAACAAGGTAGTTAGTTCTTCGATGCGTCCTTTATAACCTTTAGAAATATACAGATAATCAATAGTTAAAGGATGACTCGAAATTTTATTCCGCCAGCGGGCATCGTGAAGCAAACAAATTCGCTTGCCGGCATAAGAAACAATATGGTTATGGAAAGCCAAACCGGAGGTAGCATAATCACCGGTCAATACTTCGGGAGTGGAAAGACGCTGATGATTCCAGTTCGGAGAAAGCGCACGATACAAACGGGATACATCCGGCAAGCTATCGGCACAGGCCAACCAGGACTTCCCATTAGCGGCAAGGCAATGGACAGCAGGACAGTTACGCACGTTATAAAAGGCAATACAGCACTGAGGTACAGACGAACTAACCAAAACTGTATGATAAGTAGTAAGAAGAAGCAAACAACACAAAGAAAAATAGATACTACGGGAGGTACGAACAGAAAAATTCCTGAACAGAGACAAAAGAAAAATATAAAACAACATTATTTCCCAACATTCCGTCCAGAGTCCATCAATGGAAGACATGGGAAATTGTTCTATACGGCGTAGAACATTATTCTGGCTACTTAGTAATATATTGACAACAGATGCAAATCCTTGCTGCAGAAAAGGGAAAGGAGTCAGAATAAGCATAAAAACAGCAGAATATAAAATCAACGTTACCATAGGAATTACCCACAAGTTCGTTAGCAGAAAATGAGTTGAGAAACGGGAGAAATAAAGAATAACCAAAGGAGCCGTACCAATTTGCGCAGCAATAGAAACTGTCAACAGGCCCCAAATGTAACGAGGAATACGATATCGTACGGAAAGTAAATTATAAAGTTTGGGTTGAATGAGTAAGATAGAAGCTACTGCAACAAAAGATAATTGAAAACCGACATCAAACAGCCAAAGCGGATTATAAAGCAGCATCAGAAAAGCAGTAGCAGCCAGAGTATTCAGTGTTAACGGTTTCTCCGGTTGCAGACTGGATATCGCTAATAAAGAAAACATGATAACAGAACGTACTACAGAAGAAGACAGTCCCGTTAGGAAGGCAAATCCCCATAAAAAAAGAATAATCAGAAAAAGCCCGAAAGGCTTAAAGTAACTCCACCGCTTCCAAATAAGAGACAAAAGAAAAAAGAGTAAAGCATACAAAAAACCGATATGAAGCCCCGAAAGAGCCAGCACATGACTGGCACCTGTTATTGAATAAGTCTCCCGGATGTCTTCACTCAGGTTTTCTTTGTCGCCAACCGTGAGAGCGGAAAGTACAGCCAGATTATCTCCCTGAAAGCCTAAATGACGATAGATTCCCAACACTTTTTCCTGATAATCCGAAACTATCTGACGGAGAGTACGAGAAGCATCATGCCCCACTATCCGCCAATGTCCGGCAGGGATATAAGCCGTACCAGTACCACCTTTACGGACAAGATAACGTATATAATCGAATTCATCAGGATTGCCATTATTAACCGGGGGAGTAAGTCGGGTGCGCACCCACAATCTATCTCCCCGGCTCAATGAAGCAGTAGTAGAATCTTTCGGGAAATAGAATAAGAAAGTATGCTCACGATCACTTCTCTGCACAGCCCCTTTTTCCACTCTCCCTTCTAACTGAACCTGACATAAAAGACTTTTTTCCTTCATTTCCGGTTGTTCACTGATAACTGCCTGGTAGACCGCTGCATCACCTGAAAAAGGAAAAACCACACGATGCAAACGCTCCCCTGATATGCCGGCACCTAAACCGAAGCAACAAAGAAATACAGAAAGACCATACAACCAATGAATTCGATATTTACCGGAAAGAAAATAAGCGAAAAAGAGTAAAAGGAAACCTGCCAAACAAATCCATACAGGAGAAAACGTGGAAAACAAATAAGACGTCTCTTCGGGAATATTTAAGGAAAGCTCTGCACGCTGATGGAAGAAGTATGCATCTCCGCATACAATACCACCTGTCAACGGCATCAAAAGTCGTAAGAAAGGATGCCGTTGCAGGGTGTTGTTTATCAACTGAATGTAAAGTTAGAGTTCTTTTAACGAATGTATCATGCCTTCGGGATCAGGAGCTGCAAAGACCGCATTTCCTGCAACCAGTGCATCAGCACCGGCAGCCACCAGACGGGCACCTGTTTCCAGGTTCACACCGCCATCCACCTCGATCAGCGCTTTTGAACCGGTACTATCTATCAGAGCACGCAATTCACGTACTTTCTCAATGGTATGTTCTATGAATTGCTGTCCGCCAAAGCCGGGATTTACACTCATCAGCAGCACCATATATACATCCTGGATAATATCTTTCAGCATAGCTACAGGAGTAGCAGGATTCAGCGTCACAGCAGGTTGCATACCGGCTTCACGTATTTGTTGCACTACCCGGTGCAGGTGCGGACATGCTTCGAAATGCACGTTCATGGTGTGTGCCCCCAACGCTTTCACTTCATGAATGAATTTCTCGGGTTGTACTATCATCAGATGTACATCCAAAGGCTTCTTTGAAATCTTTGCCACGTACTTCAATACGGGAAAGCCGAAAGATATATTGGGAACGAACACACCGTCCATAACATCAATATGTACCCAGTCGGCTTCACTGCGGTTCAGCATTTCCAGGTCCTTTGCCAGATAAGCGAAATCTGCGGACAAGATTGAAGGAGCTATGATTGGTTTCATAATACACTACATTTTACAGATTATATATAGATATAACGTACAAATGTAGATAAAAGATTTCATTCATCCTAATATTATCCCCTGCAAGCCTTGCGGAAGCTGAGATACAATCCGGTAATTGCGGGCCAGACTACGAAGAAAATCCAAAGTTTTCTCGGAAGGCTGCGGACGTTCACCGGATATTGTACCACCGGATGTACGCGGTTTTACGGATGAAGAAGAAAAGGAAGGAGTAGTTTTTTTATCCATAGGCTCATTGAATTAAAAATTGATAATTAAAAATTAAAAGCTGAAGTCACAGGCTACCCGTCATGAGATAGGAGTTCCTTTATATGATAAGAACGTGAGAGAAAGAAAAATAGTATACGAGAAACTATAAAAAATATGAGTTTTGTAGACAAACCGCCCGAGCATAATGTAAAACCACTATGCCCGGGCAAATCCGTGAGTTAAATTGAATAAAATATTTTAGTTTACGGTCAAGGCTATTCCATATTTTTCCGCCATCCGTCTCAGGTTTAAAATGGCATAACGCATCCGCCCCAAAGAAGTATTGATACTGACTCCCGTCATCTCAGCTATCTCCTTGAAACTGAGATCTTGATAAAAACGCATATGTACGACCTCACGTTGTTCGTCCGGCAAGTGCTTTATTAAACGACGCACATCTGAAAGGATCTGATGGTTTACGATTTCAGATTCAACCGTCCCTTCGGACAAACGGATATTGTTCAGTAAATTCCGTTCTTCTTCATCGCAAGACACCAGATTCTCCTGTTTTTCCTGACGAAAACAGTCGATAATAAGATTATGAGCAATACGGGTCAACCAAGCAGGAAATTTACCATTTTCATTGTAACGCCCTTGCTGAATAGTGACAATAGCTTTTGTGAAAGTTTCCTGAAATATATCTTCCGCCAGTTCTTCATTACGTACCGTGTAATAGATATACGCATAAAGACGGTCCTTATAACGGTTCAACAGGATATCGAATGCCTCGTTATTACCTTGTGCATAAAGGGCTACCAACATTTCGTCAGTAGCATTTGTTTGCTTTTTCATTACGTGTGTTTTTAGATTTCAGCGTAATGTATTCCGATAGGCATTCAATGTTTAGTAGTTAATAATGTGCAAAGAAAGGAAAATTTTGGGAAAGGAACAAAAATATAAGCAATAAGTTACGAGCTACGAGCTACAAGCTACAAGTTGCTACGCTATCACTCTGCATAGCACTTGTAGCTTGTAACTTGTAGCTCGTAACTATTTCATTCTGAACTCTTCGGTCAACCGGAAGCCACGCAAAAGTTCATCTGTCTTCAGACGCTTCTTGCCGGGAAGCTGCAAGGCATGTATATCAATAAAGCCGTCTGCCGCAGCCACATGGATATAAGTTTTGCCATCTGTCAGCAAAGTACCGGGAGCTAATTCATGGGACTTTAATATCTTTTTTGTCTCAAATATCTTCACAACTACCGCTTCTCCATCGGATTGAACCAGTTCTGACCAAGCAGTCGGATAAGGAGACAAACCACGGATAAAATCATAAATACATTTGACTGGTTGATTCCAATCGATGCGGCATGTATCTTTAAAAATCTTCGGTGCCGGTCGCAACTCGCCTACAATCGCCATTTCTTCCTGTGGAATAGGTTTCACAGCATCATTCAATATTGCATCCACCGTTTCAGTTACCAGTTTTCCACCAAGCATCATCAGCTTATCGTGTACAATGCCTACATTATCTGTATCTGCGATAGGAATACGCACTTGCTGAATCACTTCGCCTGTATCAATCTCATGACGCAGGAAAAAAGTCGTGATTCCCGTTTCTGTATCACCATTGATAACCGCCCAATTAATGGGAGCGGCTCCCCGGTATTGAGGCAAAAGAGAAGCATGAAGATTGAAGGTTCCCAAACGTGGCATATTCCATACCACTTCGGGCAGCATACGGAAAGCAACCACTATTTGCAAATCGGCTTTCCACTCACGCAGAGCTCCGACAAAAGCCTCATCTTTCAGTTTTTCCGGCTGCAATAAAGGAAGATTCTGTTCCAGTGCATATTGCTTCACAGGAGAAAACTGAAGTTTATGCCCCCTACCCGCCGGTTTATCAGGCATGGTGATGACTCCTACTACATTATATCCACCTTCTACCAAACAACGCAAGGACTCCACTGCAAAATCCGGAGTACCCATGTAAACAATCCGTAAATCTTCTTTCTTCATCATATAAAAACTTTCTAATCTTCAGAGAAATGTACCAATACCTGACGGTATGAGTTGAATATCTTAGACTTGGAGACAAATCCCAAATAGTGTCCTTCTTCATCTACTACAGGAAGGTTCCATGCTTTCGTATCATCAAACGTACGCATCACCTGCTCCATGCTATCCGTATCATACAGACGTGCGGGGATAGCCGTCATCAGTTTTCCTACCGTGAAACGATGATATAGTTCCTGCCTGAACATGATATTCCGGATATCATCTAAAGTGACAATTCCAATCAGTATCCCACTCTTATCCGTTACAGGGAATATATTACGCCGTGAAGTCGAAATAGCTTTCACCAACTCACCCAAATCCATTTCAGGATGAACCACAACAAAATCTTTCTCCACGACATTCTCTACTTTCATCAGGGTAAGTACTGCTTTATCCTTATGATGGGTTAGCAATTCTCCCTTCTTGGCCAAACGCATGGAGTAAATACTATGAGGTTCGAAAACTATAATCGTCAGATATGAACTGGCAGCCACAATCATCAGTGGCAGGAAAAGGTCATATCCTCCCGTCAGCTCGGCTATCAGGAAGACCCCGGTCAGCGGGGCATGCATGACACCACTCATCACCCCTGCCATACCCATCAAGGCAAAATTCTTTTCGGGTAAATAGTACGAGAAATCAAACTTATTGCTGAAAAAGGCAAAGACGAAGCCTGCAATACAGCCCAGATACAAAGAGGGTGCAAAAATACCACCGCAACCTCCACCACCGTTTGTGGCACTGGATGCAAACACCTTAAATAAGATAATCAGCATCAGATAAAGCAGCAACAAATTACCGTGTCCATAAAAGAATGAGTTGTTCATGACTGTATCCCAATCCGCATTGGATGTACCGTTCAGCAATAATTCTATAGTATCGTAACCTTCACCATAGAGTGGTGGAAAGAGAAATATCAGGATACTCAGCATAATACCACCTAAAGCCAGTTTCTGGTAAGGGCCTTTCAGTTTGCCGAAAACGCCTTCTACAGAATTCATGGCACGGGTAAAGTAGAGCGAAACCAATCCGCAGAAAATACCCAGCATGATAACGTAAGGAATGCGCTCCATCTCAAATGCCTGATCAAGGTGAAACTTAAACATTGCTTCTGTTCCGGTGGTGATATAGGAAACTGTAGCAGCCGTCACCGCAGAAATCAGCAAGGGGAGCAGAGAGGTCATAGTCAAATCTATCATCAGCACTTCCAGCGTAAACACCAGTCCTGCAATAGGTGCCTTGAAGATACCGGCAATGGCACCGGCAGCACCACAGCCTACCAAAAGCATCAAAGTGCGATGTTCCATTTTGAAGACACTTCCCAGATTGGAGCCAATGGCAGAGCCTGTCAGTACAATAGGCGCCTCCGCTCCTACCGAACCACCAAAACCAATGGTTATGGAACTGGCAATCACAGACGACCATGTATTATGCCGCTTAATCCGCCCTTGCCGACGGGAAATGGCATAAAGGATTTTTGTAACTCCATGACTGATGTCATCCTTCACGACATAGCGTACAAACAAGCCTGCCAGAAAAATTCCCACTACCGGATAGACTAAATAAAGGTAGTTAGCCTCCGTCGTATTGAAATTATTCGTCAGGAAATTCTGTATCCAGTGTATCAGCATCTTCAATATCAAAGCTGTAATAGCCGTAAAGATACCTACCAGAAAACTGAGTATCAAGATAAACTGTTTTTCCTTTATATTCTTTTCACGCCATAAAAGGAAACGCTGAAACAAACTTCTCTTCTCTTTTTCCATGTGCAGTCCGTTATCTTATTCCCGGATAATTTTTATAACGCCACCTTTATCCAGTTTTATAATGCTGGATGGTTTCGGATGCCCCATTTCTTCCTGTCGATAGCCTACTACATAGTCGACCATAGACTTTAGTTCCTCTGTGATCTCACTATAATTTGCCGGTGAAGGTTGTCCGCTGATATTAGCTGACGTAGAAACAATCGCCTTACGAAACTGTTGACAGAGACGTTTGGAGAACTCTTCATTCGTCACCCGGATACCTACGCTGCCATCTTCGGCAATCAGGTTGGATGCCAGGTTTCGTGCACCGGAATAAATGATTGTCAGCGGTTTGTCTGCCACCTCAATCAAATCCCAAGCTACTTCCGGCACATCCTGCACATAAAAGTCCACCTTTACAGGAGAATCGACCAACACAAGCATCGCTTTACTGTCCGAACGCTGCTTTATCTGATACACTCGCCGCACAGCTTCTTCGTTAGTAGCGTCACAACCTATGCCCCAAATGGTGTCGGTGGGGTACAGAATGACTCCGCCTTCGTTCATCACTTGACAGGCTTTTTTAATATCTTCTATCATTTCTTGGTGTATAAATACAGTGATTAACACGCAAAAGTAGTATTTTTGCACGGATTAATAGAAAAGTTTAAGAGAAAACAATGGAAGAAATTCAATTTAACCACACCCTGCCCATACAACTACGATTTAATGATGTCGATAAGTTCGGCCACGTGAACAATACGGTTTATTTCTCTTTCTATGATTTGGGGAAAACCGAGTACTTTGCTTCCGTATGCCCGGAAGTCGATTGGGAGAAAGACGGCATTGTCGTCGTACATATAGAAGCGAACTTCCTTGCACAAATTTATGGTTCGGATCACATCGCTGTACAAACAGCCGTTACTGAAATCGGCACCAAAAGTTTTCACCTCGCACAGCGGGTGATTGATACGGAAACACAGGAGATCAAATGCATCTGTACCTCTGTAATGGTCACTTTTGATTTAGAGAAACATGAATCCAAACCTCTGGAAGAAGAATGGATTCAGGCAATCTGTAAATACGAAGGAAGGGATTTGAGAAAGAAGAGATAAGGATATACTTATCCACACCTCTGCTCCTAACACAGACCGAGTACGGAATGAACGTTTTATTTTCTTCAGTAGGAGAAAAACTTTTGCCCAATAGGAAAAAAATATTTGCCCAATTATGGAACAGCAACAATCATCTTTCAAAGAAAAGGAACGTACAGACCTGCGCGAGCCGCAGCACTTCAAGGTGATCATCTATAACGATGACTTCACCACGATGGAGTTTGTCGTCAAGATACTTACTACCATATTCTTTAAATCGGCAGCAGAAGCAGAAACGCTGATGTTACAGGTACACAAGAGTCAATCGGCAGTGGTAGGCATCTATACATACGACATTGCACAATCGAAGGTACAGAAAGCCACCCGCATGGCACGCGAAGAAAATTTTCCACTACGGCTCACCGTTGCACCGGAAGAAGAATAAGAATTAGGAGAAGATTATGGATATACAAAATACAGTGCATGTGAACAGCGCATTCACCTTTGCACAAAAGAAGGCGATATCGTACCGCCATGAATTTATCACACCTGAACATTTGCTGAGTGCATTTCTGGAACAGAGTCCCTTTACCAGTGCCTTAAATATGTGTTTCTGTGATACCCAAGAGCTGGCTTTCTCTTTAGAGAATTATTTCACGGAAGAACTGGAAAGCGTTCCCGCAGACATGGATTATGAACTGGAAGTTTCAACCCAGCTCAACGAACTGATACAACATGCCTATCTGATGATAGACTATTCAAGTGCTGAAGCATTGAATGTCCCCCATTTAGTGCAAAGCATGCTTCAGCTCAAAGACTCCTGGGCATGCCATATTCTGAAAGAAACTCTTGAAGAAGAGCTACCCGAATTTATCAGCCAACTCATCTCCCGATATGAAGAAGTAGAGGAAGAAGATGACCTGCAAGCCTCTCCACAGGAAAAAAGCGAGCCCTGGCGAAACTTTGTAACCTGTCTGAATGACTGTCTGCAAGACCATAATCCACTCATCGGACGGGAAGCAGAACTGGAACGAACCATCCAGGTGCTCTGTCGCAAAGAGAAAAATAATCCGCTGCATGTAGGCGAACCGGGCGTTGGCAAAACCTCCCTCGCTTACGGGCTCGCTGCCCGCATCGAAGCACGTGAGGTCCCCGAACGACTCCTCGACTGCCGTATCTATGAACTGGATTTAGGTACTCTACTGGCAGGTACGCAATACCGGGGTGACTTTGAAAAACGCCTGAAAACCATTATGGAAAGTGTCCGCAATGAAGGACGTGCCATCATCTATATCGACGAGATACACAATCTGATAGGTGCCGGACGTACAGGAGACGGCTCCATGGATGCATCCAATATGCTAAAACCTTATCTGGAAGGCGGAGACATCCGTTTCATCGGCTCTACTACTTACGAAGAATACAACCGTTACTTTGCCCGCAGCAAAGGGTTGGTGCGCCGCTTCCAACAAATAGATATACATGAACCGAGCATTGAGGAAACCATCCATATTGTAGAAGGACTGAAAGAAAAATATGAAGAATTTCATGGAGTAACCTATCAACCTGATGTAATCCCTTACGCCGTCAAAGCAAGTGTCCGCTATATCAGCGACCGCTTTCTGCCCGACAAGGCTATCGACTTGGTGGATGAAGCAGGAGCTTACCGCGAAATTCACCCTATACCTTCCGGAGAGCAAATTGTGGACAAGACATTGATAACCGATGTACTCGCCCGTATCTGTAAAGTAGATGCACTCGCCATGAAAGAAGAAGATACCACCTCACTGGAAACTTTGCATGCACGTATCAGTGCCAAAATTTACGGTCAGGAAGAGGCAGTGCGTCAAGTAGTGGAAGCCGTACAAATGTCCAAAGCCGGACTGCTGGATGAAAACAAACCGCTGGCAAGCCTGCTCTTCGTCGGTCCTACCGGAGTAGGTAAAACCGAAGTAGCCAAAGTGCTGGCCTCCGAACTGGGTATTTCCTTGCAACGTTTCGATATGAGCGAATATACCGAGAAGCATACCGTAGCCAAATTAATCGGTTCACCCGCCGGATATGTAGGTTATGAAGACGGTGGTTTATTAACCGACGCCATCCGCAAAACTCCCAACTGTGTGCTGCTGCTTGATGAAATTGAGAAAGCCCATCCCGATGTATTCAACATCCTGCTACAAGTAATGGACTATGCTGTTCTTACGGATAATAAGGGACGAAAAGCCGACTGCCGCCACGTTGTACTTATCATGACTTCAAATGCCGGTGCACAATTTGCCCGTCAGGCATCTATTGGATTCAGCAGTCAGATTACAGCCGGGGAAGCCATGTTGAAACAGGTCAAGAAGACCTTCAAACCGGAGTTTATCAACCGTCTGTCCGCTACTGTCGTTTTCCACGATATGAGTCGGAAAATGGCCTCACTTATCCTCGACAAGAAGCTTGGGGAACTGAGCAGCAAGCTTGCCTCACGCCAGATAGAGATGGAACTGAGCCCGGAAGCCCGCAACTGGTTATTGCAACGTGGATTCCTGCCCGAATATGGCGCCCGCGAAATGGACCGTGTGATAGCTTCGCATCTGAAACCACTCCTGATGCGCGAAATCTTATTTGGTTCCTTAAAATCCGGTGGTAAAACTTGCATACAGGTAGACAAAGATCAGTTAGTCTTACAACTTTCAACAAAGTGATACTATGGTCTTTGCACTAACTGACGAAATTACATTTCCCGATCCGCACTACGGTGATCCGGACGGATTGTTGGCAGTAGGCGGTGACCTGTCGACCGACCGCCTCATCCTGGCTTACTCTAACGGGATATTCCCCTGGTACACTTTTCAGGAGGGAATGATACAATGGTGGTGCCCGCTGGAACGCTTCGTCATTTTCCCCGACGAAATCCATATCTCCCACTCCATGCGAACGCTCATAAACAAAGGGAAGTACGATGTCACTATCAATCAGGCTTTTGATGAAGTCATCCGTAAGTGCGGAGAACTGAGGATGGATATGGAAGGTGCCTGGCTCGGTCCGGAAATGATAGAAGCTTACACGTTGTTGCATGAACAGGGCTTTGCCGCCAGCGTGGAAATATGGGAAGGGGAACAGTTAGTAGGCGGACTCTATGGAGTAACCTTGGGACGCTGCTTTTTCGGTGAAAGTATGTTTTCACTGGTTCCCAGTGCATCCAAGTTAGCCCTCATCCACTTGGCACAATTCTTCGGAGAGCATGGCGGCGTACTGATAGACTGCCAGTTCGAAACTCCCCATCTGAAATCAATGGGAGGAAGATATATCAGCTACGAAGAATACATGGAGCTTTTGCAATCATAGCCACCTCCGCTGATCACACCAGCGTAAATTGCAAGTGCTCATCCGTACTGCGCCCTTCATCGTAAGCGAAGCCCTCCCACGTAAAAGCTCTCAAGTCTTCGGGATTTTCAATGCGATTTTTAATAATATAGCGTAGCATTTCCCCGCGGCACATCTTGGCATATATCACAATTGTCTTTAGCTGCCCGCCTTTCCATACCTGGAATTCGGGAGTAATGACACGGACTTCTTCTTCTACTCGCTTCCAGTCGAACAGATCTCTCATCTCACCACTGGCAAGATTAACGAGTATGCCACCCTGACGTTTGATATCCGCTATAAAATAATCCGTCAGCAAAGGTTTCCAGTAATCAAACATAGTCATCCCTCCCCTTTCGGGCAGGCGTATATCTCCTTCCATACGATAAGGCTTTATCCCGTCCAGCGGACGAAGCAGTCCGTACAGAAAGGAAGTGATACGCATGTGTTCCTGAGCGTAACGAAAATCATCTTCGGAAAAATCTTTCGGTACTATACGTTTGAACACCGCACCGGTATAGGCACAGATAGCGGGCATCGCAGAATTTGCCTCCGAAAAGAAATCCTGATAGCGCAGATAATTCTCAGCGGCAATCTTGGAATTTATGCGTAACAGACGTTCTAGGTCAGCAGCTGAAAATTGCCCCATATCCAAGGCATTCTGTACTGCTTCCGCCTGAAAGTACGGAACGGTTATTTCAGGGACTCCTACAGATGTGCGTGCCGTCATCGTTTTGGCACAAGAGATGAATGTCAACATATCACGTTCAAAGTTTTTAGAGAAACAAAGGTAATACAAATCGAATGTAGAACTTTCATGCGAGCATGAAAAAGTTTTGCGCAAAGTTTTTCCGCATAACCTTCCTCTGTTTCCATACTTTTTCGTACTTTTACGCCTTGTTGGAAAAATACAGGCTTTTCCCGAGAGAAACGAAACCTCTTCCAACCACGAGACTGAAAAAAGGAAAAAACAATATATAAAATGACTCACAAATGGAATTATCAACCCATTACACCCGAACAGGTAGAGACAAGCCAAAAGTTGGCCCAAGAATTAGGGATTAGCCCGATTCTTAGCGGATTATTGGTGCAGCGGGGAATAACGAAGGCACAGGATGCCAAGAAGTTTTTCCGCCCGCAATTGCCCGACTTGCACGACCCATTCCTGATGAAAGACATGGATGTGGCCGTGGAACGCCTTAATAAGGCAATGGGAAAGAAAGAGCGTATTCTGATTTATGGTGACTATGATGTAGACGGTACTACTGCAGTGGCATTGGTCTACAAGTTTATTCAACAGTTCTATTCGAACATTGACTATTACATCCCCGACCGCTACAACGAAGGCTACGGGGTATCTACCAAAGGGGTAGACTATGCCGCGGAAACCGGTGTAGGATTGATTATCGTACTGGATTGCGGCATCAAAGCTGTAGAGGAGATCACCTATGCCAAAGAAAAAGGCATTGACTTCATCATCTGCGACCATCATGTGCCCGACGATGTACTTCCACCTGCCGCCGCCATCCTGAACGCCAAGCGTTTAGATAATACGTATCCTTACGAGCACCTTTCCGGTTGCGGCGTAGGCTTTAAATTTATGCAGGCATTTGCCATCAGCAATGGCATTGAGTTCCATCACCTCATTCCACTGCTCGACTTGGTTGCCGTAAGCATCGCCTCGGACATTGTTCCCATCATGGGAGAAAACCGGATACTTGCTTTCCATGGATTGAAGCAATTGAACAGTAATCCCAGTGTAGGCTTGAAAGCGATCATCGACGTATGCGGACTGACGGAAAAGGATATTACCGTCAGCGACATCGTGTTCAAGATAGGCCCACGCATCAATGCCTCCGGACGTATCCAAAACGGAAAAGAAGCTGTCGACCTGCTGACAGAGAAAGATTTCTCCATGGCTTTGGAAAAAGCCAATCAAATCAATCAATACAATGAAACCCGGAAAGACCTCGATAAGACCATGACCGAGGAAGCCAACCAGATTGTAGCTGACCTGGAAGGACTGGCAGACCGCCGCTCCATCGTGTTATACAACGAGGATTGGCACAAAGGTGTTATCGGTATCGTTGCCTCCCGCCTGACGGAGATTTATTATCGCCCCGCGGTAGTACTGACCCGTACGGATGATATGGCAACAGGTTCCGCCCGTTCCGTATCTGGTTTTGACGTGTATAAGGCGATTGAATATTGTCGTGATCTGCTGGAAAATTTCGGTGGCCATACCTATGCAGCCGGTCTTTCGATGAAAGTGGAGAATGTTCCCGCCTTTACCGAACGCTTCGAGGAATTCGTTTCACAGAACATCCTACCGGAACAGACAAGTGCAGTCATAAATATTGATGCAGAGATAGATTTCAGGGATATTTCTCCGAAATTTTTTAGTGACCTGAAGAAGTTCAATCCTTATGGTCCGGATAATCCGAAGCCGATATTCTGCACACATAATGTTTATGATTACGGCACTAGTAAAGTAGTGGGACGCGATCAGGAACATATCAAGCTGGAACTGGTAGACAACAAATCGAATAATGTAATGAACGGCATTGCCTTCGGACAAAGTTCGCATGTACGTTTCATCAAAACCAAGCGTTCGTTTGATATCTGCTACACCATTGAAGAGAATACCCATAAACGGGGCGAGGTACAGTTGCAGATAGAGGATATTCAACCTAATTAAATGAAGAATGAAGAATTACCATACGGATAATAGCATAGCTAATTCTTCATTCTTCGTTTTTCACTCTTCACTTCTATGTATAAGGAAATCTTAAAGCAATACTGGGGATATGACAACTTCCGAGGCATACAAGAAGACATCATCAATAGTATTGGCGAAGGCAGAGACACCTTGGGACTGATGCCTACGGGCGGTGGAAAGTCCATCACATTCCAGGTGCCTGCACTTGCCAGAGAGGGACTTTGCATAGTTATCACTCCCCTGATTTCTCTGATGAAAGACCAAGTGCAGAACCTGAAAAAAAGAGGAATCAAAGCACTTGCCATCTACTCCGGAATGTCCCGGCAAGAGATTATCGTCACGTTGGAAAACTGTATTTTCGGTAATTATAAATTCCTGTATATATCGCCCGAACGGTTGGATACGGAAATCTTCCGTACCAAGCTACGAAAAATGAATGTCAGCATGATAACCGTTGACGAGAGCCATTGCATATCACAATGGGGATATGATTTCCGTCCTGCCTATCTGAAGATAGCCGGAATACGTGATCTCTTACCCGGTGTCCCTGTGCTGGCACTGACTGCAACCGCTACCCCGGAAGTCGTGAAGGATATCCAGGCACGGCTGTGCTTCCGGCAAGAAAATGTTTTCCGTATGAGTTTCGAACGGAAGAACCTTGCCTACATAGTCCGCAAAACAGAAAATAAGACCGGAGAACTTCTTCACATCCTGCGCCGTATGCCGGGTAGCGCCATTATTTATGTACGCAATCGTCGGCGAACCAAAGAAATCACCGAACTTTTAATTAACGAAGAGATTACCGCCGACTTCTACCACGCCGGTCTGGATGATGCCACCAAGGATATACGTCAGCATCGCTGGCAAACAGGCGAGAGTCGTGTAATGGTTGCTACCAACGCTTTCGGCATGGGGATCGACAAGCCCGATGTACGTATCGTAATCCACCTCGATTTACCGGACTCTCCCGAAGCCTATTTCCAGGAAGCAGGACGTGCAGGACGTGACGGCAACAAAGCGTATGCCGTAATACTCTATGCCAAATCGGACAAAGTCACCCTTCATAAACGTATCCCGGACACCTTTCCGGAGAAAGACTACATCAAACAGGTGTACGAACATCTGCAATATTATTACCAAATGGCAATGGGAGACGGTTTGGGATGTATCAGAGAGTTCAATCTGGAAGACTTTTGCCGGAAGTTCAAATACTTCCCTGTGCCTGCCGACAGTGCATTGAAGATTCTGACGCAAGCAGGATATCTGGAATATACCGACGAACAGGACAATGCCTCCCGCCTTTATTTCACTGTGCGCCGTGATGAACTATATAAATTACGCGAACTGGGAGAGGATATGGATAAACTTATCCAAATCGTTCTGCGCTCTTACACCGGAGTATTCACGGATTACACTTTTATCAACGAGAATTCACTTGCTGTACGTAGCGAATTAACGCGACAACGGGTGTACGACTTGCTGATACGCCTATCCAAGATGCGTATCATCGACTATATCCCACATAAAAAGACACCTTATATCATATACACACGCGAACGCGTAGACAGGCAACATCTGCAAATCTCCCGCAGTATATACGAGGAGCGTAAGGAACGCTATGAAGCCCGCATTCAAGCAATGGTAGATTATGTAACGACCGAAACCGTTTGCCGCAGCCGTATGCTTCTACGGTATTTCGGTGAGAAGAATGAACATAACTGCGGAATATGCGATGTCTGCCTCAGCCACCGTGCCGAAACTCCCGAGCTTTCCCCCCAACAAATAAAAGAAGAAATTAAAGAATTGCTTCGCAAGCAACCTCTGACACCTGCCGATATTGCCTTACAAATAGAAGCAGACAAAGAAATCATCTCTCAATGCATCCGGGAGTTGCTGGAAGAAGGAGATCTGAAGACGGTGAACGGCATCATAAGCCTGAGGGCATAAGAAAGGGCGTACAGTAAATTGCACGCCCTTCTCCTTATATATCAATAAGAATTATTCCGTTACTGCCGGTTTCTCAATACCTTCGTTGGTTGCGCGTTCTTCCATACGCTGGATACGGGCATCCAAATCAGGATGAGTAGAGAACAGTTGATTCAGCTTACTACTTTTCTGTGCACCGGCTTCTTCCTGCAATTTCTTCAACTTCTGGAAAGACAAAGCCATCGCCCAAGGGTTCTTGCCATGACTCTTCAAGAACTCGTAGCCGTAATCGTCGGCACTGCGTTCCTGCTTCTGTGAGTAAGTGGAGTTCACCAAAGCTTCACCCAAATCGCCCAACTGAGAATCTGTCAGTTTAGCAGCCGTACCGCCTTGCGAAGAAATACCGTCTTTCAAGGCAGAAGTCAGCAATGCTGTGCGGAAGCCATTCTTAGAGTCCTTGTGTGCCACATGCCCCACTTCGTGACCGATAACACCGAGCAATTCATCGTCACTCATAATGTCCATCAAAGAAGAAAAGATACGTACACTACCATCTGCACACGCAAAGGCATTGACGTCTATCACATAATAAACTTTAAAATTCAAGGGAATTCCTTCCACATCCGTCAAGCCGTCAGTCAGCTTCTTCAAGCGGATAGTGTACTCATTGTCGTCCGCACACACCTGATTGTGAGTATCCATCCAGTCGATGTATTCTTTCACATACTCCGTCATTTGAGCATCTGTTAAAGTCACCGCTTTAACGGCTTTTACTGCACCTTTCAATGCTTTCACATTATACTGAGCCATTGCAGGCATTGTCACAGCCATGCATACGAGAAGAAGGGCCCACTTCATAAGAGTCTTTTTCATTCTTGTGTTTTTAGAAGATGATTATTTTTATTTTGATAAATGTGGCGCAAAAGAACAAATTTTAAATGATACCATCAACATATTAGGAGATGTTTTTCTCTTTTTCGGCAAAGTTCTTGGTATAAAGACTAATTTTTTATGCAAGCCCAAACTGTTTCTAAATAATATCATACCTTATGAGGGTTTGTTCTCGCCAAATTCCAACAATTGCTATTGTGTCGATGCATGCACCGAATTCGAAGGCGAAAGAGCCGCCGGATTTATAAAAGTATATCAAGTCTCATATGACGAATTCCAATTCATGTTCGGTTTATGGTCGGATCAGGTACGGTAATTCGTTTTTCATTGATTTTTTCCTTTTATTCGTATATTCCGGAGAATTTCTTTAAGTTTGCAAAAGAATAGAAACAAAATATCAAAGACATACATAATTATGGGATTCTTTAAATCTTTCTTCTCCGGCAAACAAGACAAGCCGGAAACTGAAAAACAGAAAAACGAGCAGAAGAACTTTGAAATTTTCAAGTATGACGGCATGCGTGCACAGCGCATGGGACGTCCGGACTACGCCATTAAATGTTTCACCGAAGCCTTGGCCATCCAGGATGACTTTGAAACCATGAGTTATCTGAGCCAGGTTTACATCCAGACAAATGCCCTCAGCGAAGCACATGAGCTTTTGGAACGTATGGCGAAACTGGAACCGGAACATACTTCCACCTTCCTCACCCTTGCCAATGTATGCTACCTGCAAGAAGATTATCAGGCCATGACCGAAGCCGCACAGAAAGCTATTGAAATAGAAGAAGGCAACGCCATGGCGCACTATCTTCTGGGAAGGGCCAAGCAAGGAATGGATGATGGCATTATGAGCATTGCCCACCTCACCAAAGCCATCGTTCTGAAAGATGATTTCACCGAAGCACGCCTCCTACGTGCCGAAGCATTAACCAAGATGAAGCAGTATAATGAAGCCATGGAGGACATTGACGCTATATTGGCACAAGATGCAGATGACGAAAGCGCCCTCTTGCTACGCGGCAAAATCAAAGAAGCCACTGGTGACACCGGAGCGGCAGAAGCCGATTATTGTCACGTGACTGAACTGAATCCCTTCAATGAGCAAGGTTTCCTCTATCTGGGACAACTCTATATTGAGCAAAAGAAACTTCCGGAAGCTATCGCCCTCTTTGATGAAGCTATTGAACTGAACCCTAATTTTGCGCAAGCCTACCACGAACGCGGACGTGCCAAGTTGCTGAATGGCGACAAAGATGGTTCGGTTGAGGACACAAAGATAGCATTGGAACTAAATCCGAAAGAAGTTCAAGCCTTCAACGGACAATATGGCAACCAGTCTAACGAAAGACAACCGAATGTACTAGGACTATAGGTTCCACCTTAATTATATAAGCAAGTCAATAAAATGAAGCTTCAAATAAAAAAAAGATCGTTTTTTGTTTGCATATAAAAGAAAAGTATTACTTTTGCCACGAATTAAGAATCAAAAAGAAAACGAAAGTATGAATTTGTTTACTTATGCATATTACTTCTTTTTTTACTTTTACTTTAGCCAGAAAGTAGAGCGGGAGTTTGTATGTATCAAGTGACAGTGATGCTTAAGAACTGAATAGAGAACTAAAGTAATATACTTAAATCCCGCTCCATTGTATGGAAGCGGGATTTTTTTTTAAAGAAACAGTATGAAGAAAATAGCCATTCAAGGAACATTAGGGTCGTATCACGACATCGCCGCACACAAGTACTTCGAAGGAGAAGAAATAGAGTTAATCTGTTGCGCTACTTTTGAGGACGTGTTTGCAGCCGTGAAGAAGGACAGCAAGACCATAGGAATGTTGGCGATAGAGAATACCATTGCAGGCAGCCTGTTGCACAACAATGAGTTGCTGCGGCAAAGCGGCACACAAATCATAGGCGAATACAAACTACGTATATCACACAGCTTTGTCTGCCTGCCCGATGAGGACTGGAACGATCTGACGGAAGTCAACTCCCACCCCATCGCACTGATGCAATGCCGCGAGTTCCTTGCCCAGCACCCGAAAATGAAAGTAGTGGAAGCGGAAGACACCGCCCTCAGCGCCGAAATCATCAAGCGGGAGAACCTGAAAGGACACGCCGCCATCTGCTCCAAAGCCGCTGCCGAGCGTTACGGCATGAAGGTGTTGCAGGAAGGCATCGAAACAAACAAGCACAACTTCACCCGTTTTCTGGTAGTTGCCGACCCTTGGCAGGTGGACGAGATACACCGCCATCCACACCCGGAAACCAACAAGGCAAGCATGGTATTCACACTGCCCCACACGGAAGGGAGCCTCTCGCAAGTGCTGTCCATCCTTTCATTCTACAGCATCAACCTGACCAAGATACAGTCGCTGCCCATCATCGGGCGGGAATGGGAATACCAATTTTACGTAGACGTCGTTTTCGACAACATACTGAGATATAAACAATCCATCGCGGCCATCACACCGCTAACCAAAGAACTTAAAATATTAGGCGAATATGCAGACGGAAAATCAAACATCTAAGATCAAGCCCGCCGACCGGTTGGCCAGCGTGAGCGAATACTACTTCTCCAAGAAGTTGAAAGAGGTGGCACAAATGAATGCCGAAGGAAAAGACGTAATCAGCCTCGGAATCGGCAGCCCCGACATGCCTCCCTCGGAAGCAACCATACAAACCTTATGTCGCGAAGCACAAAACCCAGATGGACATGGCTATATGCCTTATGTCGGTATCCCCGAACTTCGCCGCAGCTTTGCCACCTGGTATAAGAAATGGTACGGCGTGGAGTTGAATCCCAATACTGAAATACAACCGCTCATCGGCTCGAAAGAAGGTATCCTGCACGTCACACTCGCTTTCGTCAATCCGGGCGAACAGGTATTGGTTCCCAATCCGGGCTACCCCACTTACACCTCACTGAGCAAGATACTGGGCGCGGAAGTCATCAACTACAACCTGAAAGAGGAAAACGGCTGGATGCCCGACTTCGACGAACTGGAAAAGATGGATATGAGCCGCGTAAAGTTGATGTGGACCAACTATCCGAACATGCCGACCGGAGCCAACGCCACCCCGGAACTTTATGCAAAACTGGTGGACTTTGCACACCGTAAGGACATCGTAATTGTAAACGATAACCCGTACAGCTTCATCCTGAACGACCACCCCCTCAGCATCCTCAGCGTACCGGGTGCCAAGGAGTGTTGCATCGAGTTCAACTCCATGAGCAAGAGCCACAATATGCCGGGCTGGCGTATCGGTATGCTGGCAAGCAACGCTGACTTTGTGCAATGGATATTGAAAGTGAAGAGCAACATTGACAGCGGTATGTTCCGCGCCATGCAACTGGCAGCCGCCAACGCCTTGGAAGCCGAACAGGAATGGTACGACGGAAATAACAAGAACTACCGCAACCGCCGCCATCTGGCAGGAGAAATCATGCACGCACTGGGATGTACGTATGACGAAAAACAGGTGGGTATGTTCCTTTGGGGGAAAATTCCCGATAGCTGCGCCGACGTGGAAGAACTGACTGAAAAGGTGTTGCACAACGCACGCGTGTTCATCACTCCGGGATTCATCTTCGGAAGTAACGGAAAACGGTATATCCGCATCTCGCTTTGCTGCAAAGACCATAAATTGGAAGAGGCACTGAAACGCATCAGGGAGATGAAGTAATATGTTTACAAAAAAGAAGTCCTGTAACACAAGCCACTCACCGTTTAAAAAAACGTGCCCGACGTTTTTAAAGAATAAGGGCAACGTTTTAAAAAAACGAGGCCTGTATTTATTAACACGTTTGAAAGGCTTTATCAACGGGGGTTGTAGAGGGTTCAGGAGATACAGAGAAATATCTATACAATAAAAATATAATTGAACAAAAATAAAAGAATATGGAGCTTGAATTAGAATCGATTTTGCTGCCGGGTATTGAGGACAAACGTCCCATGGTAATTGCAGGTCCTTGCAGCGCCGAGACAGAAGAACAAGTAATGTGCACCGCCAAGCAACTGGCCGAAAAGGGAATGAAGATATTCCGTGCAGGAATCTGGAAACCGCGTACCAAACCGGGTGGTTTCGAAGGTGTAGGCGTAGACGGTCTGGCATGGCTGAAAGAGGTGAAGAAAGAAACCGGTATGTACGTGGCTACCGAAGTAGCCACTTCGAAGCATGTATACGAGTGTCTGAAAGCAGGTATCGATATCCTTTGGATTGGCGCACGCACCACTGCCAACCCGTTTGCCATGCAGGAAATTGCCGATGCACTGAAGGGTGTGGATATTCCTGTGTTTGTGAAAAACCCGGTAAACCCGGATCTGGAACTCTGGATCGGTGCCCTAGAGCGTATCAACAATGCCGGTCTGAAACGTTTGGCAGCCATCCACCGCGGTTTCAGCAGCTACGACAAGAAGTTGTACCGAAACCTGCCGCAATGGCATATCCCCATCGAGTTGCGTCGCCGCATCCCCAACCTGCCGATTATCTGCGACCCCAGCCATATAGGCGGAAAACGCGAACTGATAGCTCCGCTTTGTCAGCAGGCAATGGATCTCGGCTTCAACGGTCTGATTATCGAAAGCCACTGCAACCCGGATTGTGCATGGAGCGATGCTTCGCAGCAAGTGACTCCGGACGTACTGGATTACATCCTGAACCTGCTCGTCATTCGTAAGGAGACACAGACTACGGAGAACCTCAGCGAACTGCGCAAACAGATTGACGAGTGCGACAACAACCTGATGCAGGAACTTGCCAAGCGTATGCGTGTGGCACGTGAAATCGGTACGTTCAAGAAAGAGCACGATATGACGATCCTGCAAACGGGACGTTACAATGAAATTCTGGACAAACGCGGTTCACAAGGCGTGCTCCTTGGCGTGGATTCCGAATTTATCAAGAAGGTATTCGAGCTGATACACGAGGAGAGTGTGAGGCAACAAATGGAAATAATTAATAAGTGACAAGCTACAGGCTACGAGTAGCTGCGCCATCATACCGCAGGACACTCGTAGCTTGTAACTCGTAACTTGTAGCTAATAACATTAGATTTATGCGTATTTTAATACTCGGAGCCGGCAAGATGGGCTCTTTCTTTACAGATATTCTAAGTTTCCAACATGAAACGGCAGTGTTCGACGTGAATCCGCACCAGCTGCGTTTTGTCTACAACACGTATCGTTTCACCACGCTGGAAGAGATAAAGGACTTCGAACCGGAGTTGGTAATCAATGCCGCCACGGTGAAATATACATTGGATGCATTCCGCAAGGTGCTGCCCGTGCTGCCCAAGGATTGTATCATCAGTGATATCGCCTCGGTGAAGACAGGATTGAAGAAATTCTATGAGGAAAGTGGTTTCCGTTATGTATCGTCGCATCCGATGTTTGGCCCTACATTTGCCAGCCTTAGTAATCTGAGCAGCGAGAATGCTATCATCATCAGTGAAGGTGACCACCTGGGAAAAATTTTCTTCAAGGACCTTTACCAGACGCTCCGCCTCAATATCTTCGAATATACTTTCGATGAGCATGATGAGACGGTAGCTTATTCTCTGTCTATTCCTTTTGTCTCTACGTTTGTTTTTGCAGCGGTGATGAAGCATCAGGAGGCTCCGGGTACTACGTTCAAGAAGCACATGGCTATCGCTAAGGGTTTACTGAGTGAGGATGATTACTTGCTTCAGGAAATTCTTTTCAACCCGCGCACTCCCTCGCAAGTGGAAAATATTCGTCTGGAGCTGAAGAATTTGCTGGAAATTATCAGTACGAAGGATGCGGAAGGGATGAAGCAGTATCTGACGAAGATTAGGGAAAAGATAAAATAGATAGGTGAAATTAAGGGATTGAAGAGAGGAGGGGGACGAAAAAGAAAATGGGGCTTCTCTCTTCAATTTGTTAATAAAGAGAGGTGATGATATTTAGGATTAGGTAGGGGCATACTTATTTCCTAAATTATTGAAAATAGTCAAATATTGGCAAGAATGATATGAAATTCTCGTATACTACTCTATTTGAATTATTGTAAATAACTCTGTGTTTGTTTTGCTAGAACCATATTGTAACTAACTTCTATTTAAGTAGAACCATTGGAAACACCAAGTAAACTACTACAGCTACGATCGTTGTGGTCTGCTTTCATTTTAGTATCTTTGAACCATAGGAAACAGCCTATATGGTTTTCCTCCCGTATCTTTTTGAGTTGTGATTTGCTTTCATTTTCGTTATATTTGTTGTAATCTGAAGTATCTTATTTGATTATCAACGCTTTGTAGAAAAC